>ERZ1034842.16-NODE-16-length-129555-cov-23.817089_pt1 | contig 129555 bp, 169 predicted proteins | sample MGYA00520634_ERZ1034842 | MGnify/ENA primary metagenome ERZ1034842 (study PRJEB33766, sample SAMN09781734) | gut metagenome | biome: gut microbiome | host: Homo sapiens | place: Madagascar | study: EMG produced TPA metagenomics assembly of the PRJNA485056 data... | reverse complement strand
CAAATGTTTGTCGCTACTCGATACGCGACTAATAAAAGGTCGAGGTCAAATGTTTAAGACCCTATTCTACAATCGAGTAGGGTCTTTATTTTTCGAGGACGTCAAAATGCAAGGACATTTCTATTTTATTGAAGAGCAGTACTTCATTGATTTCCCGGACAAGTATCTCATGAAGAATAAAGAGGTTATAAACGGAGTTGAGCATAATCGTCCGAGTTTCTTGTCTTTTGTAGACACGAAGACTGGGCTGCAATGGATGATACCTATTTCATCCAAGGTTCAAAAATATAAAAACATTTATAACAACAAAACTGCAAACGGTAAGAAATGTGATACCATTGCTTTTGGGCACGTCATCGGATATCAATGCGCTTTTCTTATTCAGAATATGTTTCCAGTAACACAGGCGTATATTAAAAATGAGTATCTGGATTCCGTCTCGCGATTGCCCGTGAGGTTGCCACAAAACGAAGAAGCGGAGATAATTAGCAAAGCACAAAAAGTTCTTTCCATGGTGAAGAATCAACGAATGACTTATTTGATTTTTCCCAACGTACTGACAATCGAAAAGAAGTTGCTGGGAATTTCTTGACTACAAATTAGGAGCGGATTTACGTCCGCTCCTTTTTTATGCTCGATACGCTCACAGCAAAACTGTCGTAAACGGCGGCGTTCCTATCAGAGTATCGTATGTATGCCGTCTGTGTCGTAAGACGGCGCGGAGAATTACTATCGCTGGGTCGTGCGGTGGTTTGTCGTAAATTTGTCGTAAAATGGGGTTTTGGCGTCAATGAAGAAATGCTATTTTACCAACGAATGCAAAGAAAAATGGGGTTCGCGAGTAAAACCTCTTGTGATTTTTTGCACAATTCGCAATATGATGGTTGATTACAGCGGAAATATAGTGACCGACACACATAAATGTGCAAAATATATAATAAATCAATATATGGTGCGTGGCTGTACTGGCGAAAAGCCGATAAAAGCAGGCTTATAAAAATCAATAAACGATACGAGAAATTCCTCTCTAATTATATCTTCTCATATCTCTTTATAAGTTTTCATTCAAATGTCGTAAAAAATGTCGTAATTACAGAAGATAACCACCATGAGCCAATAGACTGTCCTTTTTCTGATTCTCGGTTACTTCCGTGTATATATCCAATGTAGTAGATATTCTTGAGTGTCCCATGACCTCTTGAATTATCTTTACATTGGATTCGACTTCACAATACCGCGTACAAAAAGTATGCCTGAAAACGTGAGGGCTTATGACTGGAAGAAGAGGCTTTCCTTCTTTGGAAGCCATCTCGTTGTACTCTTTTCTCATTCTTCTTAAGGCTTGATCAAAACTCGATCTAAAAATGGGAGTTCCGCTATAAGAGACAAAAACAAAATTAGATTTGCCGTCCACAGCAATTGTGTTTTTTACCCCGGATTCTTTTAATCGCAAAAGAGTTTGCATTACGGATGGTATCATTGGTATTACTCTATTACTTTTTATGGTTTTGGTGGTACTTATAACAAGCCGCGAATTTCCTTTTTTGCTTATATATTGGATTCCTCTACGGATATGAATTAATTGATTTTGGAAATCGCAATCATCCCATTGCAACCCCAGAATCTCATTGATTCTACATCCAGTTCCCAACGCGAATATAATAATTGGCTCCCATTTTCGACAGCTTTTTGCTTCGTGAACAAATTTTAAGAATGCTGTTTCTTCTTCTTTGGTTAGAGATTTTCTTTTTTCAGATCTCCAACCGGACGGAAAAACTTTTTTAAACAAACCTTTGTTCGGTAGCTGCTTCGTGTATCCATTATCAAAAGCATACGCCAAGACGCTCTTTGTGAAGTTATAGTAGTTATTTATCGTGCCCGGAGAATAGCCCTCGTCTACCATAGATCGAAAAGAGATCAGTAAGATACTGTCCGTTATCTCACCGATTGGTAAATCGCCAAAGAATTTGCGCATAACCTTTGCGTTTCTTTCATAATTGATTTTTGTGGTTTCTTTAAAATTTTTCGATCTAATATACGTGTTAGCACATTCTTCAAAGGTAATATTTCCGGACAAATGCGTATCTACCCCGGCGGCTATGTCTTCTTCAATCCTTTTCTCCATATCCCGGAGCGATTCCTTGCATCGTTTCCCGGCGGGCACCTTATCTGTATCGACCAGCTTCCAACTATAGGCACTTCTTCTCACTCCTTTTACATCGACGTATTTGTACTCGTATTTACCATCCTTTCTTTGTGATTCTCCTATGCGGAGGATTCTTCCTTTTGAGTCTTTTCTTTTTTCTGACATCTGGATTCCTTTCTGAATTCGACAGAAACCCAGCGATAGCATATCTAGTATACCATAGCTGGGTTTCGTTTTCAAGTCAAATTGCGTTTAATCTGTCCACGTATTCTTCAAATTTTTTTCTTTTGAACTGCGGGCGATTTCCGTTCCATAAGAGGTATGGAGCGTTCGCGTTTTCGTCCGCAATCCGGCGCAGCTTCTGTTCGCCGATACGGAAGTATGCCGCCGCTTCTTCTACCGTCAGAGAGTATTTTTCCCAGATCGGGACAACATACTTTTCCGACATCTCATACTCCCGTTGAACCGAACCCGCCTCTGTCCGGGTCTTCCATTCTTTCTACTTCCTTAAATTCAATCTCCGGCTGGCACTCCATAATTCGGAACTGGCAGATTCTGTCATTCTCTTTGATCACGGTGTCTCGTGTTGCGTAGACAGGCATTCTCCACTGGTCGTTGTCGCCGGAGAATTTGGTATCTACGACGCCTACGCTATTGGTCATGATGATTCCGTAATTCTTAAAGGTTGAACTGCGCGGGGCGATATGCGCTTCGTACCCTTCTGGAAGTTTCATTGCTATGCCGAGAGGAACAAGTGCAAAGTCTCCCGCTTTTAGAATTACAGTTTCTGCCGCCCGGAGGTCGATCCAATTGGATTTTTCTGCACCTCCTATGTATTTGAGCTTGGTCATATTTTTATTGAAGTATTTGATTTTGATCTGCATATACACCTCTTAAAATCTGCCGAGCATATAGTCGAGAAGATCGGCTACGCTTCCGTTGGAAACTTTGTAATCTTGGTAGAATTTCGAGTAGAGATCGTGGTACTTTTTCTCGGCTTCTACTACTTCTTTCCATCTGTCGGCGCGTTCTTCTGCGAGTTTCTTTTTGCGCTCCGCTTCCACTTTTTCCTTTTCTGCTCTCTCTTTGTTTTCTGCTTCTGCAAGCATTTTTTTAAGTTCTGCTACTGTATAGTTATTCTCCATAATTAAGTCCTTTCTATATCTCAATATACACGTTCTTCACAGTCGAAGTGTAATGATCTCTCCCCGTTATAGTAAATATCAATTTTCGTACTGTAATAACCGTTCTGGTCAGAATAGCACGGGACGAAGAACATGCGGCTCGGATGATCACCAAATCTGAATCCCGCATTTTTGACTGCTTCAAATTTCAGATCCTCTTTGAAGTTATAACCTCTTGCAAGATCATCCAGTTGGTCGAAGTCCGCGTAGTTCATTTCACAGCAATCCTGCTCATGGTCGTATGTAATGGTATTACCGTTGTCGAAGATGATTGCTTCTTCTGTGATTTTCTTAATTCTCATTTTTATTCTCCGTAATCTTTTTGCAAATTCCGTACAGCATTTCGTGAAATGTACAAATAATCGCTCGTTTCATACCGCTCCTTAGTTAATCAACAATATCACTCCAGCGAGAGCATTGATGAGAATAGTTATAGTTGTTGCAATTTTGGGAAACGGCCTTATATCAGGATCCAACCACAGTCTTAACATCGTACCAAATAGACAGATGGATTGGACTATGAGAAACCATGCTAAAATAGTTCTCAATATGTTCATGAATTTTTATGTTTTTCCTTACGTTATCCAGAATGTGACGTGTGGGACAAGATCCGGGCGATAAACACCGAGTTCTCGCCAATCGTCCAGAATTTCAAAGAAGAAGTTATCAACACTTTTGAGTTGTCCCAGACTATATGGCGATTTTGAGCCATCGTATTCTTTGATCGCCTTATCGATTTTTCTACGCCCCTCTCTGATTTTTGGAATCACATCGGTGCAGAGTCCGTTATTAGCCTCGTTGTTCCAGTTTAATCCTGTAAATTCTACGATGATATCCCGAACGTTCCATGTGACGTTTGCACTGTACCAAGCCGGTACGTACAGATCTGTATCATGAACGCGCACTTGAAACGAAATGTCATAACTCATTTTTCTCCCACTCCTTTCTTATGGCGTGGATTGCGATATTGTACGCTTCATATCTTTCTTCTTCTGTGTAGGTGATTTTCTCTCCGCATCCGGGGCGCTCGTTTTTCAGAATCTCTATCGCGTCCTCATACGACATATCACGTTTTTCTTTACGGCCCTCTGTGTAGGCGAATAAATCTTCTGTATGCCCGTTCACATAAATTGTCGTAATCCTATCAATATCCGGCTGGCCGTTGTCTTTATATTCGGCTATGAGCTCCTTACGGATTTGTTCTCGATCTCTGTCTCCGTATGAGATGTTCCACCATTTTTGTAAGGCGATAATGTGGTTGACTTGCTCCGGAGAAAGGAGATGTAAGTGGTAAAAAACAACTTCCATTCGTTTGCTTCTGTCGGGATGTGCGCTCCCACTAAACTTACATTGACACATGTTCAACGGGTTATTACAGATGGGGCATTTAGTCATTTTGATAAACTCCAATCATTTTTTGAACGTTCTCATAAGATTCTTTCACGCAAAACGTTCTGCCTCCTTCGCATTCTATAGCACATCCCGTATTATTTACCGTTGGATAGACTGCGCAGATTTTATTTACATTTAATGTAAGCTCTCCCCCTTTTGGAAAATGAGCAATAATATGTTTGAACTCTGACGTCGGCTTCAAGTCGGGCTCGTCCACATCCGGGATCGGCATCCAATGCGTTACCTCCTTCTTCATCAAAAGAGTATGGGAGTCATCGTACTGCTTCCACCCTGAGCTATGATTGGGGTGACAAAAAATCCATCCATGGGACGTATACTTCCCGACGTATATTTCTGGCATGGTGGCCAGTAGCTTTTGGTCATTGTCCAACAAATCTATTTTCATGCGTACAATCACAGTGTCTGTAGTATCCGGCAATCGATCTTTTACGTCAATCCATTTTGGCATTGGAATCCTCCTTTGAAATAATAGCTTCTTCTCCGGTATGTATCGCTCTGAGTAAGGTTACATTTACTTCCGGGATTCTGTTGCTCGGTGCTCCGGTTACGTTCGTGGGATAGTTGATTTTTATTAGTGTTTCCAACTGCTCTACTTTGCTGCTCATTTCGCTCAGGGCGGAGAGGATTTTTTCTGTATCCGTTACATCTCTGGCGGGGAGTTTTATTTCTTCGTCCCAGAATCTCTTCTTACAATTCGTACATTCCTCTTCACGGTCACAGTGATCTTTTGAATACATCGCCTGATCATAGTTGTAAATGCAATTCCATGGGTATCCATCATATCCGATTGCGATATTAGGCAGGACTTCTTTTAGCACTTCAAATCTTGTTTTTGTCATGGATTTCCTCCTTAATTTCGGTATCTTTTTGAATAGCAATTTGCGCGAGTGCGGGGCACTCGGAGTCCCCAATTATGCTCAACAATTCCTCCTGTGACTCTCGAATGTGAAATATCCGATCGCCCTTGTATTCGACGAAACATCCAGAGTCATAAGGCGCGGGGAAGATGACGAATATTTTCTCTGTACTAACCGGAATCCTTTCTCCATCTCGAAATCGGTGAATGCAAATGTCTTTTGGAAGAATGTTATTTGACTTTTTCCATTCGTACTCGGCGTCAAAATATAAAGGATCTGAGAAGGGGCTCCCGGATCGGAGCCTGAAACCATATTCTCCTATTGGAACACACATTTCTTCTAGTAAATACACCATGTGTTGCATCTTGTTGACGTGCTCTTTGATGGTATGATTATAATCTTCGTCGTACACCATCTTGTAAATTGGGAGTAGATAGCGATTTGCCATTTTATCTGCTCTCCCATCCGTATAGTGGCGGCACGCGCATCCATGCAACAACCATATAATGAGAAGTCCCTCCGTTCCCATCAGAATATTCGTCCCGTTCGAGCCAGCCATCATGCTTGTCAAGCCAGAAATACCCGTCATCGGTTTTCATAAGCGCGGCGAAGCTAAGGTGGTCGCTTTTACCTGTAAAAGTATCCGCAAGGGTGACAAGCACGTATCGCCCGGGCTTCGGCAGTCTATCATCGACGCTAATCCATTCATTCATCTTCGTTCTCCAATTCCATATGTGCGCCGCAATAATGGCAACGGGCAGATAATACTTCTCGCATTCTTCTCTCTAATGCTAGACAGCCGCAATTAGAACACTTGTGTTTGCCATGATATTCCGGCGCGTCCATTCCTTTGTTTACCACCCACTTCGCATATACTATCGGCTCAACGAGACAGACTGGCTGCTGTTTAATAATGTGTACGATCTCTTGTTCGGAAAAGACAGGCTCGGTCGGAGAGCGGTAATACCCGGCGTCGATCCAGTCAATGAGCCTGTCCGCGTTTATATAGATTGGTATTTTATTCATCATTTTCACCTCATTATCGAAAGTGCTTCACGTTTCGGCAGTTTTTGGATTTCATTACCGATCTTCTCTTTTGAGGGCATTTTGTTTGCGTCTGTGACCATATCGCCCATTTCCAATTAGAATTACATTGGTTGGGTTTCTTTGATGCAGACAGATCGGATTTGTTTTTTAACCTCTTGCGTAATTCCATTAACAATATCAGAATATTTATCATCTGAAAAACAATAACAAAGGCTTGTGTGTCGCTCATTCCTTCGCCTCCGCAAGCCAGTATTCTGTAAGACAATTTTTGCAATCGACTCTACAATGCGCGTACTCCGCCTCTACTCTCTTTGGGCAACACTTAGGCACACCATCTACGCCAACCTCTGCATTCGGGAACGCCGCCAGCAGCGCATCCTTGTTCGTACATTTCGGCTTTCTCATGAATTCAACCGGGTATTTCTCCAATGCGGCAACTCTGTCGGCAAGTTTTACGCAGAATACTCTAAGGTCTTTTACGCTTTGGTAAGATGCGTAATATTCCTTAAATGCCGTTGGGTCGAGATAGCCTATCGTTCCTTGATCCAGTTTCTGCTGTCCCTGCTCTTGTTTGTCCGGATGTTCCTTTGTCCATTTCTCGACGATTGCAACAAGATGTTCCGGATTATCTGTTGCGATTTCGCAGTCTCTGCGATACGCGGCGTTAAATGCAGGGCACACGTAGCATCCTTCAGACATGCTGTTGTAGTAACCGCACATCCTATTCCTCTCCTTTATAAATTCCGCTGCTTCCATAATTACCTCTTCTCTATCCAATATAGTGCGACATGTTCCGCCATTTCGAAGAGCTCTTCTTTTGTTGTGGATACATTTTTGAGCATTTCCTGATTGTATGGCGCGTCCATTTCTTCGTTGAATGCTTCGCCGTAATCGCACCCAAATTTCATTCCGGTTTGGATTACGGCTAAGGCGTTTTCCAAAAGGTGTGTTATGTTACTCATTGCAGCCTCCACTTTAATTAAAATCCTTCTTCAGCATATTGATGAGCATCGGCGCGAATGTGTTGGACATCTGCTTGTACAAGTCCTCGTAGGTTCCGTTGTTGTCGATGTAATCGTCGAAGACGAAATTGAAGTTATTGAGGGCTGTCTCGGACGCGTGTGCTTGCTGCTCCGGCGTCAAAGTAGAGGGGAAGTCGCGGACTACATTGACGGAAAACACATCGGATTCCCGGAAAAAATAGCCAGTCAAGTAGAAAAATTCATTCGGGAATCGGAAGTCCGGCAAGAGGACGAAATCCCATTGGTCAGGGAAGAATTTGAGCATATCCGCAATAAATCGAACCCAATAGTTCTCATCCGCTTCTCTCACAACGTCTGTCCCGATGTGCTGCAAGAGTGTACGACCTTCCTCATCCTTGATGCCGTCCCAGTCGAAGAACGTTTTTGCCACGTACTTTACAAGATCGGCGTAGTGCGCCACGAGAACTCTTTTATGGTACTGCTCCGTGAGGATTTCGTCGAGGATTTTTGCCACGGTGTCTTTGCCGCTACCGGCACGCCCGGCGATACAGAGAATAATCATTGCTCACTCATCCTTTCGTTTTTCTCTCCCGTAATGGGATCTATGTAAAAAGTCTTTCGCGCGAGGTTGATAAAGTAATCCGCGCAGTCGATACACAGGTCTACGGTGATTAACTCGCCGTCGTATTCACTTCCGTAGCCCAGCTTCTTTGTGAAGTGGGCGTTGAAGTGGGTGTCATTCTCGTCAAAGGGTTTGCCGCAGTTGGAACATATATGTTGTGTAGACATGCTCAATTTGTCCTTTCTATTGCCTCGATCCGGTCTTCTGCATCGATGATTTTTTCGTTATAGATGATGCCGTTGTTAAAATTTTCAATGGCGTCTTCTTCGCACCGGGCGTATGTAACGCATTCTTTAATAATTGATTCTTTATAGGTAATACAATAAGATTTCCAAAGAGGCTTATCTTCCGGGCAGCCGGGTGTGTGTCCGTATTCCTGATCGCAGACGGGGCATCTCATAGATCTACCCCGCAGTCCGGGCACGATGTTCCTTCCAGCTTCTTGCCGCAGATCGGGCAGCACAGCTTTACGGATGTATCCGCCCCATGCTCGTTATACTCCTGTTCCGCCGCGACAAGATTGTTCTTCGCCTGTTCGTAGTAAGAGCCTTTGAGTTCCACACCAAGTCCTCTTCTGCCCATAAGTACCGCATAATAGGGAACGGAACCGATCCCGGCGAACGGATCCAGAACGATGTCGCCCGGATTTGTCCACAGTTCAATACACCGCTCAATAACACCGCGCTGAAGTGGGCACACGTGCTTCTCGTCCTGCTCCTCTCTGGCGGATTTTCTCTGTAATGTATCGCTCTGACGGATATCCATCCAAACCGGAGACGCGTATCTCTGCCATACGTCTACAGGGAACGTCTCGTAATCGTGCGGAATCGGTTCTGGATTTTCGCCCGGCTTTCTGAATGTAACTACATAATCCGGGATTCCGTTGCGGCACATGGAGCTGTCTTTGCGAATCTGTTTATGGAGAAGACCGAGGGCTTTGGTGCGCTGCATTTCCGTTACGGGATTCTTCCAAATAGTCACCTCGGAGTGAAAAATAAAATTCTCTGACTGGAATACGCGAATGATGTCGCCGCGAAAATCCTTTAGGCCGATAAAGCCGTCTCTCGATTTCATACTCGGCAGATTCATACAGTGCATGGAAACAAGCCGCCCCGGCATCGTAATGCGATACAGTTCCTTGATCAGGTACGCGAAGATTTTCTGGAATTCCTCGTTGTCCTTACAGTTGCCCATGTCCCGGTCGCTGTTGGAATACGTGTACAGGTTGGCAAACGGCGGAGAGCTGATTGTATAATGGATACTGTTATCCGGAATGTCACGGAGGACTTCCACACAGTCCCCGTTATAAATGGAAAATCTGTCGCTGATGTACTGGTTCTCTACGTTCTGCATTTTATTTTACCTCTCCTTATACTGCCGTTTTGAATCCGAATTCCGCCCACTTGGGAAGTCTCATGGGTTTATCCGGATGATACTCGGTCATGATTCTATATGTACCCCGCAGTTCTTTTGCGGTAATTTCTTTTGTGTGCGCCACCATTGCGGCTCTCATCTTCTCGTGGTCTGCCTGTTTGCGCTGAATGTTCTCTTGAATCGCGCCTTCTTTTACGGTCGTTACGATGTACACGTTGACTTCTTCCGGCTGTCCGAAACGCCAGCACCGGCGCACTGCCTGATAATACTGTTCGTAGGAATCGTTCAGCCCGAAGAAAATCATGTTGTGGCAGATTTGCAAATTCAAACCATATCCGAACATCTGTGCTTTTGTCACCATGACCGGAATATCCGTCTCCATCCAATCATGGAGAAGGGAAATTTTCTTATCGTTCGGCGTTGAGCCTTGAATCGACACGCAATTTTCTCCGAGTGCGTGCGCAATGGTATCTTGCTCTTTATTGAGGTCACACCAGATGATGTACTTATCCCGTGTCACACCGTCTTGTCTCGTAAGAATCCCTTTATCTTTAAGGAAGTCCATGATATAAGAAACCTTTGATTCGATGGATTCACGCTTTGCGTTTCTTCTATCGGTCAATGTCATACTGCCCGGCGCGGGTTCTTCTGTAATGTCTTTATCGATACAGCAATCGATTGTGTGCATGGACGGCAGATCGTAGCCGGACTGGTCGTATCCGATGTCTTTTGGATTGTCCACAAACACACAGAAGGACGAGAGCCATTCCCAGAATACTTTTTCAGCGTGTCCTTTCAGTCTCCATTTAGAAGTCTCGCCGCCGTCATGGACGAAGAACATGGAGAGCATTTCGCTATAGGACATAATGCCAAGGAATTCAGAATGGTTGCCAAGCTCCATGTAGTCGTTGGGAGCGGGTGTGGCGGTACACGCGAGACGAAACGGAGTCATACAGAAGTTATCAATGATCTGTCCGCGCACCTTTCCGGTAAAGGATTTTAGAATACTGGATTCATCAAGAACTACGCCGCCCCAATCGATGTCCGGGAACTTATCGAGCTTTTCGTAGTTGGTTACGTTGATGCCATTATAGTTTACATCGTCTGCGGTATTGCACAGCGTTACGTCGATGCCGAACTTCTCGCCCTCGTGAACGGTCTGCGTGGATACGGCGAGAGGAGCTAAAATGATCACGGGCTTTCCGGTATGCTTCTGTACGTGATGCGCCCATTCGAGCTGACAGATGGTTTTGCCTGTACCGCAGCTTGCGAAGATTGCCGCGCGTCCTTTGGCGAGCGCCCAGCGAACGATGTCTTTCTGGAACTCAAATAGGTTTGGGTTGAGGTCTTTCTTCTCTACATGGATGGAATCCGTCTGGGATTTGATTGTGGTTCTTTCTTTGATAAATTCTTCGTATGTCATATACTCTTACTTATTCATCCTTTTTACAAGCTCAATAATCATCTCCGGCGTTCTTGCTTTATCGTCGATGTACATATCGGCTCCGATTTTTCGGCAGTCATTACCGTGAAGCTCGACTCGCTCCGGTAGGTTTTCGTTTACGGCGTCGAAAAACAATCCGTGTTCGTAGCACCATTGCAAAGCGATTCCCAGATCCCGATTCTCTCTACAGGTATACAGGATGAGCTTGACCCCATCTCCTCGTAATTCTCTTAGTATGCGGATAAGCTCATAATTGGGAGTCCCCGGAACGGGGTAATCTCCGCCCCGCTCCAATGTCCCGTCAAAATCTACTGCAATTACGAAATCAGTCGCCAATAGAGTCCAGCACCTCCTTTACGCCTACAAGCCCGGAGTATCCCTCGCCGTCACCGGATGTGATAATTGTCTTCACGGACGGGTTGATTGCCTCCACAGCGGACTGCTGCACGTCCAGCTTTTTGTTCTCGAAGTATTCCTTTGTATAGGCTTTCTGCTTCTCAAGCTCTGCTTGTTTGTTCAGCTCCGCGATTTTGAGTTCCTGTTCCGCGATTTTTACGTTTGCTTCCGATACGGCGAGCTGGGCTTCTGCTTCTTTTCTTCGTTCATATGCCGCCGCGTCTGCTTCTGTCTGCCTCTGGAGCAGTTCCTTTTCACTTTGGGCTTTCTGTTGATCCACGATCTGCTGGTTTACCTCGTCCTGCTTCTCGCGCTCCAGCTTGGCAAGTTCGACTTCGTTCTGTGCCTGTGTCTTCTTATCGATTTTTTCCTGAATGTCGCTCGGCAGGATCAGTGTGCCGATTTCAAACCGGACGAGCTCAATGCCATATGTGGAGACAAGCTCCTGAGACAACATGGAAAACGCTTCTTCCTGAATTTCGCTCCGGCTTGCCTGAATGTCGTAGACGGAATACTTCTGGGTCACGATAGAGAGCTTGCCTTTTACAAGTCCGTAGATGTCGTTATCAATAATGGAGTCGAATTTTTTTGTACCGAATGAGCGGATGATCTTTGCCGTATCCGCTGCCTTTACGCTGATATACACGTCGGCGTCGATATTTTTACCTTCTTTTGAACCGACCTGCATGGACATATCGTTTTTATTGTCACCCTCTTCCATACGCGACCACGATTTTGCCACGATGGTTGTCGGATATTTCAGCACATCCTGCGTGATCGGATTTAGCCAGATCAGACCGGTGCGCGGACTGTTGATGACGGATGTGCCTTCGATTACGTTATCGTCTTTCCCAGCGGTACGATCATAAACAAACCCCTCATATCCCGCGCCTACTGTTTCTGTGCAGACAGCATAGAGAGATACTCCAAAAAGAAGGACTGCGACTACAATGATAAGTGATGCTACTTGCTTCATGATAACTCCTTTATGTATTAATATTTAAACCAGCTTAAAAATGTGCGGATTCGGTTATAAACCTCGCCCTCGAATGAGGACATTGGCACGCCGTTTTTTCCATTGTGGTAGATCACGAACAGCCAATAGATGAATCCGACTATGAATACGAATAAGATAGCTCTCATTGGATTCCTCACACTTTCTGTCCGTTGATGAACTTCAAGTTCTTCATCACGCGCGGGTAATAGCATTTGTCCTGCAAATATCGTTCCTGTTTGCGCACCTGCCCGAGCACCTGTGTAAGCCTGTTGGTGAAATCCGCACCCGATGGACTCTTGAGAAGCGTATACATCGGCTCCAAAAGCCCCATTGTATCCTTGTGCATCCGGCGTTCTTTGCGGACTTTTGCAAGCTGCGTGGAAATTTTGCCCCGGTCATCGTATGTAGAAAACTCAATCGCGTGGAGAAGATCCTGCTGTGTTTTGTCGAGTTTGGCGCATTCGGCTTGCGCGTACTCGTAGTCGTGAATGATTTCCCGGAATCGGTCGGAATTGTATTTTACTTCATCGGAAATATTTTTCATTTTGGTTTCCTTTTTTAATATCTTGTTAGAGCGTGTACGTTATTGCTTGTTTCTCCATCGGAATAATACCTGACAGGGATATCCATGCCGGACAAGTTGCAGGAGTATTCGTCTGTATGTGTCAATGCAATTCCTGCTTTCCACGGGAAGTGGCAGAACGCCATGTTGTCCAAGTCTCTATGGATTCTGTACTGTAGCCCGGCTGGGTTTAGTTCGCCGTATCGGAGTACACCTTGGAATGGATTCGTGATATTCGTCTTGTCATTCATGTTGGGATTGAGAGTATCTTTAGAGCACTCTTCGTCGAATCGCCCCGCGCCGTGTCTTGTCACATACGTTCTCGTTACGTAGCATAACTCAATAGAGATGGGCGGAACGCTTTCGTTTTTCTCGTAGTTGCGATTGCTTTTCCCAAATGCCTTTTCGATAACCCTTACAGGTTCCAAACATCCAGTGTTACTTGGGGTTGTATTTTCCCCGAATAATGTCATGTTTTGATCGAGAAGAAGACCTTGCCCGTTTTCAAAAACGATGCCATTGTAACGGGTCAGTGGCTTGTAGTCGTGATCAAAGTAGATGTTTTTTGCCATCGTCTTTACGTCTGATAAAAAATGCTCCATAAGTTCCGGAGAATAAACGACAGATTTCCATTCGGGCGGGACGCTGGGGATTCCATATCGCTTCAGCCTGTTGATGAAATACTCGTCGCGGATGGATTTTAAGTATGAGATCTGTTTTTCCTCTTTCAGAATGCAAAACTCCTGAAATGTATATGGATAGAGGTGGGAGCTTTGTCTTGCTATCGTTTCCCAAATTCCCATGCCGCAGCTGCCATGCCGTTTTTCTTCTCTGCATTCTTCTACGATCTGATTGAGAATTACGTCGTATGGGGTAGACCATCTGCACTTTGCGTTCGCGAAGCAAACGGGGGCGGGGCTCCAGCCGTCAAGCAGGATTCGAGTACGTGCTGTTTCTATTGGCTGAGACTGGATAATTTGCTTGAGCTCCCGGCAAAACTCCATAGGATTGAGAATAAAGTTTTCCGGGTAGTACGTATCGGATAGAGCAAACGTGCCGGACGCGAAGTGTTTGAACACGTGTCTCTCTCCCGTTGGTGTAACAACTGTGTGCCCTCTCTGTGCGCCGCCATTGCTCATAACTGTAATGGCTCTCTGTCCGTTCTTGAGGAACTGACGGCAGAAATAATCCGCCATCAGCCCCTTTCCTTCGTCCCCGAAATTACTGCCGATTACAATTTTTACTTCCTTTCTCTCCATGTTACCAAGAGATACCGCCCGTCTGTGTCGGTTCTGTTGTGCCCGCACTGGATTTTGTAACGATGTCCACAATGGTATCCGCGACTTTGTCTACACCGACGCTGATAAAATGTTGATCTTCGAGAATGGAGGTAAAGCTCTTTTTTAATTCTTCGCCGCCCCACGGTCTATGGTCTACGTGAATATGGTAAATGTCGTATTTCTTACGAGCTTCTACATACAGAGACGCAGTGGAGATATCTTCCTGAACACCGTCCCCGGTGACTTCTGCCAGAGGCTTTGCCGGTAAATACGGGTTCAGAAATTCATCACCCATTGTAATGAGGATTCCTTTCTTGCCACGTTTCCAGCAATCAAGATCAGTGTGTCTCGCGGCGAAATACCATGCTGCTGTGTAAGACTCGAAGTTGTTCCCGCCGCCACCACCTTCAAAGTAAATCTTATCGAGCTGCTCCGCGATGCGAATATCTGATTCAAACTGAGACGCTTGAATGGGAGAGGTATCGTATGCCAAATCGCCGATTCCCATCACGAGAAATTCCACATCTTTGACACTGGAGAAGAGATTTGTCATGACAGTGTTTAACTCGCTTGCAACAACCATAGCGGTACTGCCCATAGATCCTGTGACATCAAGAGCAAGAATCACGGGAATGGTATTCGGATGTTCCTCTGAGTCTCTACATTCGCGCATGACGTTATACGGATTGAGAGATGCGTTTAAGCGTACACTCTTATACATATCTTGTACGGACATGCCATCAAGACTCACTGTTCCATTGGTTTTCATGCTCTTACCAACCGAACAGGAATACGTTACAAAATCTTTCTTCGTCCAAGTTCCGCCGCCCATTATACTTCCTCACTTTCATCTGCATCATCGGAGTCTTCTGCATCGTCCATTTCATCAAAGTCAAACATGTCTCCGAACATATCGCCGCCCATGCCGTTCATCATCAGCAAAGGCATCATGTTGCTCATCCCCCCGGAATTGTCACCGCTCATCATAGAGGAGAGCATCATGTATTTCAGAATCTTGTTATTTTTGTGCTTGCCGCTCATGTCGCCGAACATAGAAACGATTTTTCCGTAGAAGTATGTATTCCCCATGAACACGTGACGCTCCGGGAGAATGGTATCGACGGTGGAATCTTCATAATTGATAACCGTAATGCGGTTCTTCTCTGTTTCTATTACGCACTTGGGCTTACCTGCTACTAAGATGATATCGCCGACAGATACCTTGTTGGTTGGGATTACGAAGAAGAACTCTTCTCCGGCATTAAATACAAAATTATCACAATTGGTGAGTCTGCCGGTCTTGACATTATAGGACTTATATCCATTATCCGTCTTAACCGCGATTCCTCCACTCATAGAGAGTCTGCACATTCCGGGTGCTACCTTGCCAAACATACCATTTAATGCGTTCATCATTTTTTATTCTCCTTTATCTTGCATTTTCGTCCGCTTCGTGGAGCAGATCCAGTTCGGCTTTCAGCTCCGGCGGGAGATTTTTGTAATATCTTGTGTTCATGTACGGCTCCATGTGATTGGAAATGAGCCAGCAGATTTTTCTTGTGTCGTATTTCTGCCACGGTCGATAGGTGAGGCACGGGATGGACAGCCACGCGGAGTAGCCCTGATGCCCGTAGTAATGGGCGACATCGGTTGGCTCTCCTTTAGAGTTATGGAAGTCTTTGACACAAGGCTTGCCAATATCGTGAAGTTTTGCAGCTATTAACAGTCCTGTATCTGCATCACGGTCTGCAAGATAGTCCCTGGCAGCATGATCATGTTCAAAAACCGTCATGGAATGGTGTGGATTGTCCTGCGGGATTTCGCTCAAACTTTGGATGTGCCAGTACCACGCTGCGGGCGAGAACGCGATTGGCACGTTCAGATGCCACTCGATTTTGTCAAAGCCCTCGTCGTAATACGGCGCTTGGAAGCTGCGGATCATTCGGTCGATTACGTGTTCTCCGACCGTGCGCGTTCGTTCTTTATCGGCTTCGATACATTTTTCCGGACTGCGCCAGATGATCTGCGCGGTAACGGTTGTACCGTTGGGGACGCTGCCAATCATCTGGCGCCGGGATTTTCTCGTCATGTCTGTCGCGTCGTAGATTACGTTTAAGCCCTTCTTCAAGGCGTCTGCCGCGTTACTACACATTGTGCCGAACACTCTGCACGGGTCGTCCTGACACGTTTCGTCACCGAACAGTTTCTTCCGTGTCTCGTCCGATGAGATGTGGACGGTATCATCTGGGTGTTCTTTGAGATATTCCATTGCCCATGTGGTTTTACCGGCTCCCGGCGGGGCGATCAGAATTTTAATCTCAGGCATCCGTTTCCTCCTGCCCCTCTTCCATGTCCGGCGCTTTTGCGGACTCTTTGATGATTCCCTCAAGAATTTTGAAGGAGTCGTTTTTCTTCTTATAGGCTTTGAACTTCGCGCGGTTCAGGATTCGACAGACGACACCTTCTCGAATGTGGGTCTTGCCGATGGGGTCTGTGCCATCGTAGAATTCTTTGGCTTTCTTTTCGATGAACGCAGCCGGATCCGGTTCGTTTTCGTCGATATAGCCATGCCAGAACACCGGAACGGTTTTCACGCCCATCTGTTCACAGCGGTATCGCATGAAGTCCGGCGGGTATTCTACCGTGAATCCGTCTTCGTTCGTCATCGTCATTCTATAAACATACAGGTCGCTCTGTGGGATTGGCTGTTCCGGATTCATCATCTCCGGGTCATATGCGTATGTAGTTTCTTCGGGGTGCGGTGTACAACCGTAAGAGAACGTAGTCGTTTCGCCATACTGTTTGATAAAGTCGTCGCCGACCTTTTTGTTCTGCCCGGGCGGCATGATAGGCGTTCCGTCCGTGGTAAATCCTACGACCTCGTAGTAGACCTCTTCGCCCTTTTCGAGTTTGCCGACGAATGCGTCGTGGTGCGGCTTGCGGAATGCGTTTGAGCCGTAGTAGCCGCCATCCTCAAAGTCCTTCAGGGTTGTTCTTCTTGTGCCGGAGATATAGTCCCATTCATAGATCGGTTTGCCGGGGCGTCGGCGGATTCTGTCAATCAGCGTCCGCTTATATCCCTTTAAGACAGGAAGTCTGCCCGTGCGCTGAGATGTGCCATGTTCCTTTAGCGTGATCTCCACGTGATCTCCCGGTTTGAATTCAGACAGGTTATAATCAAGCTGTGCAGTGTCCTCGTGTTCCTTGAATAAGGGAGCGACTGGTTCGTTGGACGTTTTTACCTTTTTCTTACCGGGAGCACGAGGGATTCTTTCCGGTCTGCGCGGGATGTACTTCTTGCAGATTTCGTGTCCGTTGAAGGTTGTGACGATGTCGCCCGGCTGGAGCTTGGCTACCGTTTCGCTATCGGCAAAAGGAAGCAGACATCGCACCGGAAGGAACAGTCCGTCGGAGACTTCACCGCGCAGCTTAATGGTGGTCACGTTTCTCTTATCGGGATCCATATAGCCGCCGATATTCTTTCCGGATTCATCCTTCTTGCGGAGCAGATTATTGGCTTCCGCGAGATCCTTAGAGAGCTGTCCGTCTGTGGGGAAATATACGCCGAGTTCGTTGTCCGTATAGTCCATAGAGACGATAACGGAGTTGCCGAAGCATTCGCCGATTTGCAGCCGGTCGGCGTTCGGATGCTTATGTAGGTTCTTGATTCTGGTTACGTATGCGTTATATATACGTATCGCCCCCTTTTAATAAAGAAAAATGTAAAGATAAATGTACATAAAACATTGATTAGGTACAAAGAATAGAGTCTATGTCTGTCCGGTCTTTGTTTAAGGACTTCCATAGCTCTACAGGAATCATTGCAGGATGAGATCCTGCGATTTTTTTGCCGCCCCACGTTACGATACCAATGTAGTAATCGTTGTGGAGAATTCTGCTGATGGACTTCGCGTCCAAGGATTTGGTTTTGTTGTGCTCGTCTGTATATACCGCCATACCATGGGAACGGAGCGCTTCTGAGATTTCTCTGAGTGTGCGATCTTCGGATGCGAGCTCAAAAATCATCTGAATCAGTTCTGCTTTGCCGGGTTCGATTTCTACGGACTTTCTATCGTGCGTTCGTTTGTATCCGAAAGGAAGTCTGCCAGCGGGACGAATCTTATGAAGCTCCATTGCCTTATCGCGCCCGTCCTCCAACCGATTGACCACCTTATCGCGATCCCATTCGGCAAGAAGGTCGGAGAGCCCTTGATGCAGTTTTCTGTCGGTCGTCAGATTCAGGACTTTGTAATCCTCTTGATGGATGGAAAAAATCTCAACGCCGTATTTGCGAAACTGTCTGCGGACATAGGTGGAAGAATCACCATTACGCCAGAGACGGTCGGTGTCGAGAACAACAACGCCGTCAATGCCGTCCTTGTCCGACTTCAAATCGGAAAGCATTTTTGTCCAGCCGGGGCGTTTGCTCAAGTCGTCCTCATCGTCCTTCATTACGCCGCTGACACCTGCATCGATGTAAGTGCCGATCAGCCTATATCCCTTTGTTTCACAATACGATAAGATGGCGGTTTTTTGGATGTCAAGGCCGTATCCCTCTGTCGCCTGACCTTTGGTGGAAACTCTGATGTATCCGTACATTCTCATATGTAAGCCCTCCGTTCCTTTTCTGTGCCCCTATTATATCACAAACGCGCGAATTTGTCAATAAAAATGTACAAACGCAAATGTAAACAAAAGGTGAACGCATTCTTTACTGGAAAGATTTTATGAAGCGTACACGGTGATCTCTACCTCATCCTCCGCAAAGAGATTTTGGATTGTCTCTTCTACAAAAGTCCAGTCGAAGATAAAGTCGCACTTAGGGATCGCCACCTTTTTGATTTTGAATTCAAACATCATCGCCCGCAGCTCATCTAAGCACTTCTTTACCATGTCAGGGGTCGTATCGTCGTAGGAATTTTCCTTTACAACGAGGTTAAACACATCCTCTACGAGGAACGCGTACCCCGGTTCAATCAGATCATCCGGGTAATACTCCATGATTTTTTCTTTCATATTATAGGCCTCGGCGATTCTGTTTTCTACCGGCGAGACGTAACCATAATCCGCGCTTGTAAAAAACGCCAGTGCTGTGCCGCGAGGGGCGGTGAGAATGTCTCCGTTTACTACTTGATACTTCATATTACTCTCCTAACATTTCTTTTACTTTTGCGAGGGACAAGATGGGGATGTTCTTCCGCCGGGCGATTTTCACTTTTGCCGTTTCCAGATTGTCTTCTGCCACCACGTAATTTGTATTTGCTGTGACATTTTTTGCAATTTCCGCCCCGGCGTCTGTCAACATATTTTCGACATCTTCTTTTTTACATCCTTCAAAGGATCCAGACACACACATTACTTTGCCGGAAAATGGTGTGTGGTTGTTCAAAATCTCCCTTGTTTTTTTCTCTTTGAACCGCATCATAGCAGCAAGCTCAATGGCTTCGTTCCGGTTTGCTTCATCGAAAAAGTACGAGGAGATCGCACTGCTGAGAACGGTTCCGATCCCCGCCAGCTGTTCATACTTGTATCCGCTGACAATATGTTTCATAAAATTGCTGTACTCTCCCCCTTCAAAATCGGAAATGATTTTGGCGGCGAACTTGCCAATGCCCGGAATTCCGAGAGACACGATATACTTTTCGAGCGTTGTGTCCCGGCTCTTTTCGATGCTGGCGCAAATGTTGTCAAACGTTTTTCTGCCGATGCCGACCATTTGAATGCGGAGAAACGGCTCGTTGGGAATCTTGTAAATATCGCTCGGTGTTCTCACGAGTTTGGAGGCGATCAGTTTTTTCAGGTTCTCTCTGGACAGTCCGACAATATTCATGGCTTGCTTGCCGCAAAAATAGGTCAGCCGCTCAATGAATTTACCGGGGCAGTTGGGGTTTTCGCAAAGGATTTGTACGGTATCGGTATCTATGCGGGTCAAAATTTCGCCGCATTCCGGGCATCGTGGATTCATTCGATAACCGCCGGATTTCGTAAGATTCTCCGTCACCTGCGGGATGATCATGTTCGCCTTTACAATCTTGATGGTATCGCCAATGTTGAGCTTGAGATTGCTGATGATGCGCATATTGTGGAGACTGGCGCGGGACACCATTGTTCCGTCCAGTTCTACAGGATCGAATACGGCAGTCGGCGTCAGAGCTCCGGTTCTGCCCACTGTCCATTCAATATCACGGAGGGTAGAAATGGCAAATTCATCTTCGAATTTGTAGGCGATTGCGTAATTGTAATGATGCGCGGTTCTACCAAGGGAGTTCCCATAGTCTAAATCATTATAGCGAAATACCACGCCGTCGATGGGAATTTTATCGGCATTGGCGGAATCTCGCATTGCCGCAGCTACATCCTTTAAGGCAATTGGTGTTTTGTCTACGTTATCCGTCAAGAGCTTATACGGCACAACGGCAAAACCGAGCTCTTTCATTTTTTCAAAGTTTTGTTCAAGTGTTTGGCAATGAAATCCCTCTATGGGCGAAAAAGCATAGAAGCAAATCCGACGATTGGCGCAAACGGTATCGTCGAGTTGGCGCACAGAACCGGATGCATAGTTGCGCGGCGTTCGGAATTTTTCCGTTTCCGGCAAGGCGGAGTTGATTGCATCAAAGTCGTTTCGCATCACAATGGCCTCCCCGGCCACAACAACACGTTCACGAGTGGGAATGGATTTTGGAATGTTGACAAACCGGCGGGCGTTGCGGGTGATCACTTCTCCTATGCTTCCGTCCCCTCTGGTCGATGCTTCTTTGAGTCTTCCATTTTCGTATGTGAGCTTTACCGTCAATCCATCCAGCTTGTACATAGCCACAATGTCGTTGTACAGCATCCGGTTATGGATTTCCTCTATAGATTTGGTCTTATCGAGAGAGAGAAGCGGAATTGTATGTTCTGTTTTTTCAAGGGAGTTGACGGGATACCCTACCGTTTTTGTGGGTGAGTCGGGGAGAGAGTATCCCGTTTCTTCCTCAAGTCTTTTGAGTTCATCGAATAGCTTGTCGTATTCCTCATCAGAAATGGACGGATTGTTTTCCTCATAATATTCCCGGCGGCATTCGTTGAGCTTTTCTGTCAGTCTGTATACAAGACTTCGTTTGTCGTCCGTAGATCATCATTCCTTTCTATATTGGTTTTTTTGTAGTTTACCTTGCGTCTCATTGTCTCAACCTCGAACGGGCTTCCGTTCTCCATATAGAATGAAAACATTTCGGAAGTGTACCAGCCGACCACGCCGCGCAGGGCAACGAATGTTTTGTATCCCTTCCAGTCTACAATTTCTACCTGATACATAATATTCTGGAATAGGTTCTGTTCGACGAATCGGATGGATTTTGCGTCGCCATATTCCGGATGGTCAAGGCGGGCGAAAATTTTTTCTGTGATAATAATCTGACTCATGCGTACACCCGATCATAAAAATAGAGATACCAATAGCCTTTGCGGTTCTTTTTCAGTGCGCCCGACGGAACGGATATAATGTCGTTCTTTTTTATGGGATATTCCTTATAGGATTCGACCGGGATGGTCAGAGAAGAAGTTTTTCCGCTGCCAATGGATCGTGTATCGATGCGGTAGCACCAGATGTCGCCATTCTTTTTATCCTTTAGCGGACGAATATCTTCGACAAACAGCTTCCGGCGGTCTTCCTCTTTCCCGCTGTAGAGATCTACATATCCGAGGATGTCAATTTGATTCTGGATTTTATTGGCGTAGTCCAGATCTTCGATCTTCTTGGAGAGGATATACGATTCCATTTCGCGGAGCATCCCAGCCTCGTGGGCGCAAATCGCAAATTCAACCTCTTCAGATTTTGCGGCAATTTCTTTTTCTAAAAGTTCAGAGGGAGCCTTTTTATAAACTTTTTTAAGCTCGGCAAGTTCTGTTTTTAGATTATTAATCTCTGGATTTGTGATGGTATAGGACGAGAGTTCTTCGCCTTTGGCATTTCTATCGGTCGCATATTTCTTTACAATATCGAACAACTCCGGAGCGAGCTCCTTCTTTTTGGATACCGTTTTTGCCGTTCCTTTGTTGAAGAAGTCGTAGAGATTGAGAATACGCATAATCTCCGGAATGTTACCGAACGCGTCAAAGTAACCGATTTTCGCAAGCATTTCAATCGCCGCGCTGGACACATGGAGATTGTTGCACCGAATGAGCACGTCGATCATAGTCGTAGGTTTGGTCTGCGCGACCTGCCAGAGAAGTTCCGCCGTAGCCTTTGGCATGTTCTTGATAGAGGTCAGAGAATTTGAGATGGAATTATTTTCTGTATTCGCGCGGATCGCCCGGTTGTCCTGCCCGAATTTGAAGGATGGGAATGTGATATTGAAGTAGTCCTCCGCCTCGTGCTTGATCTCTACGAGCTTGTCTTTGTCGCCCTTGGATTCGGTGATCTGAAGGAGGGTTTCATAGAATGCGAGGGGGTAGTGAGCTTTGATCCATGCGGAGTAGAGGCTGTCAAGGGAGACGCAGTATGAGTGGGAGTTGGAGACGATGAGTCCGTTATCGAGAACGAAATTGTGATTCGGAGCTGCCATTTCTACGTCGTAGGTTTGCTCTACTCTGTTCGTCTTTTCGATAGAGACAATCCATGACATATGTGGGTTATAATATGGCTTCTTTTGAGAGAGATTCACATCGTACAAGGCATCGTCATCGAACAAAAGGCTGCACGGGAGTTCGCCGATTGGCGTGGGAAACTTATGATTCCCAGTACAGGAAACGGTCTGCCCATTCTTTGTGGTAATAACGTAAGTTGGTTGTTCTCCCGCCGGTCGAATGTCAACGATAACGTTCGGACACACGATGTCTTTGTCTGTAAGAGACAAGGCTTTTCCATAAATGCGCTTGTCTTTTTCTTTTTTGCCGCGCAAATCCCGGCGCTTATATGTGCCGTTGTTGTATCGGTCGTATAGTTCCTTGATAGAATAGTTGCCGTCCGAGCACGCGATTTTTGTATCGCCGGTCAAACATGCATTGAAGAGATAACTTGCAGAGTCTTCGATGATCTGCCAGATGGATGTGGATGTTTTCTTTGCTTCGGATTCTGTTTTGCCGTCTGCGATAATCGCCGCCGTTAAACCGGATATGAACTTGTCTTTATAGGCAAGCACCTTTTCGGTTCGCTTCTTTGCGATGTTCTTGATAGCGGTATAGCATTCAGACATCGGAATTCCGGCGTAGTTTAAGACCGTCATCAGATGCTCCTGATAAAGGAGGAAACTGTTCGGCATTTCTTCTGTCTGAATTAGGTCATCAAACTGTTTTACTCCGTAATTAAATGGCTTACGAGATTCAAACGTGGAGAACATTGAGCGGAATCCAGGCCGGATTGCAGCCACGAACGCACACATTTCTGAGATGTTTTTAGGCGCATACTTTCCAACTCTCGCGCTTGTTCCAGTTTTTTCGACCTGATTTAAGCCTTTAACACATCCTTTAGCGTACATCTGCCAACAGTCGTCTTCCGGTGGAGCCATTTTTAAGAGATCGTTCACGTCCGGCGGCTCCATTCCTGCGGCGTGATACGATTTGTAGATGAGTTCGACGACCGATACCTTGAGAAGGTCATTTTTAAGAAAATGTTTCTTTTCAGCCCATGCACCATCCATTAGACAGCACACGTGGTCTTTGATTTTTACGAGTCCGATTTCCCGGCGGATGTTCCCTGCGTACAGCAGATACGAACACGGGGCGATTGACCACGACGTGATCAGACCCATGTATTCCTTAGAGTCGTTGAAGATGTCTACGTACTGCGGTTCGATGAAGTCCTGTACGTCGATGGTATCCTTTTCATCTTCTTCTGCGTGCTTCACGGCCATCTCGTATTTTTTCAACTGGTCGGAGACGGCGTTTGCGATCTCGAACGGGATTCCTTTTGCTTTCGCGTAGAGCTTCCACGCGGCGGATTTCTGGAATGTGCCGTAGGAGATCATCGGGTATGCGTGTTCTTCTCCAAGGACTTCCTTTTGGGCACGGGCGAATGGTTCTACGGGTGCTACGTTAAAGTCGATATCTGGGAGTGTCCCGGCTTCGATAATTCTTGTGGCACTCATGAATCGCTCCGGGTACATCTTTACCTTAGCGGCAATTCTGTCCACTTCCGTAAAGCCGAGAAGCTTGTTGGTGATGAAGGAAACGGCGGAGTTATGCACGACCACATCATTCACGACGTAGGAATGCGTTCCTTCGACTTCAATATCGTACCAATCTCGTACTTCACTTGAATAAAGTATCGACTGTGTGACGAACGCTCTTGTACCGCTATGGGTACACAATTCGTCGCCGACAACAAGAGACTTTGCCGCCCGCCAGATTCGTTCTCCGTTCACGCAACATAGGATTTTGTGATCTGGCGTACACTGAATCGTCTGCGAAATGCCGTTCTCCGTATAGTGGAGATTGGTTATAGGTGATTCTTCCGCGTAATGGAACAGGGAAGTTACCCGGCGTTCTGTCCGGTCGAGGTCGTATACTGTAGCTCCGTATTTGATGTCCTGAATGGGAATATTGCCGCCCGGCGTCTTTATAAGCGAGCCTTTTGCGAAGCAGCCTCTTCCGCTTTTGGTCAGCCAGCCGCCGTTTTCTTTGCCCTTTTTTATAATGTAGTAATTGTCGATGAAGTAGTCCGCCATTTTCGTTTCTTTGACGATGGCGATTTCACTTTTGATTTCCTTTTCATATAAGGGGTAAAGCGCGGGGTCGATCTTGGATTTGTACGCATCGTAGCCTTGCCATACGAGTCGTTCGTATTCCGCGTTTTTCTGCTCCTGCGTCCAATCCGGATGGAGCGACGGCATTTTGATTTCCTCGTTGAATATCTCGGACTCGTATTCCTGCACGTCGAGGAAGGTGTTTGTATTGGCAATCGCGTCAATGATCTGGGGATGGGAAAGGATATTCTGCGTGGCGAACCGTTCGTAGGCTTCTTCGCCGGTTGGATAATCTAAGTCAATTGTGTTATCCCGAAGGCTTTTTATCCTTCGGTTCTTACGTTTTGTCATCACGTAAGTTCGGCGTACATTTTCATCTTGTTATTAAAAATCGACAAGATGCCGGACACTCGTGGGCATATTATATTTATTCAACGCCTACGCTCTACGGTATTAAACGACCTTGCGTAATTCGTTTAATTACCACGGTATTATCCGTATTATGAAGGACTTCACCGTTTTTGCCCGGTAAAACTTGAGATGTCACCATCTCAATCGGCACTAATAAAACTTTTTACGATGTTTCTTTTCCTTTCCATAAAATATTGTTTGTCTCTGTACAATTCGTTGATTAGTGCAACTGCGTTACATTTTTTAGCTATTGTCCATCTATACCATGGAAATGAAACTTTTGCGCTGGGAGTGTAGTACACATGACTATCTATGTCAAAAATGTCCTTGATTTTTTTCTGGAATGAATATGCCATATATTCATTGCAACCGATACTTACATGAATTTTATTTTGATTGAAGTAGTGATAACTCCCGTCTCCGTCAAAATATCCTCTAAAAAAATCAATAAAATAATTGTCTGGAATTTTTGAGAAATTGATGTGCAAATCTTTTGATTTTTGAGGAGCGATCCCAACATTGCAAAACATATTGTATACATCATCCCCGTATAAAAATAGACGGCATTGAGGTTTGTGAGTCGTGTGCCTAAATAGAACTCTATCGGTAGAATATATTGAATATGAAAGCATTTCCAATATGGCTCTATCATCAGATTGCAAACTAATTTCTATCGTAGATTTGTTCTTCCACATGCATCCATCTGCGGCGACTAATCCAAAAAGATAGAATTTTAATTCATCGTTACTTATAATCCTGTTATAAGAATCAGAATGCCTATCTTTCCGATTTGGAACAGTTCCATCTTTTATACATTTATACAAAAATCTATCGCTCACGTGATATTCAGCGCAAAGAGCTTTTATCGTTTTGTCTGTGTTTATGTAATCGCATATAAATTTTTCTTGATTGGTCAATTCTTTCCTAAAAACATCGTAAAATAGTACCATCCAGCCTCGTCTTCGTAATTCAAGCCCTTGGATACGAGAAAATCATCCCGCGCGGTCGATTGATCTTCCGTTATGTAATGGCTATCACAGCCCATGATGATGGGGCACTTCCATTGGTCGTGGAGCGTCAGGATATGCTTGTTAAGATCCTTTTGCTTTTGTGTGTTATGGTACTGGACTTCCAAGAAGAAGTTTTTGCCGAAGTGATCGAACATCGTGCGGAAAATTTCGTCCGCGTCCTCGTACTTCCATCCGGCGATACAAGCGGATGTTACCCACACGTCATCCTTAGGGAGTGACAGGATCAGAGGAACGTCAATCCGGGGGCGGTAGTAAAAGCCGGTCAGATTTGCTTCCGACAGGATGTCGTTGATGCATTGTCTGCCGTTTTCGTTCTTCGCACCGATCCAGATGTGGCAGTTGCTGTTGTCCGGTTGCGTTCTATCGCGCACCCAATAGGCTTCAGTGGCGAACAGGAATTTCAGGTTGTATTCTTTCGCGAGGTCGTAGCATTCGATATATCTTCCCTGATAGCCGTGCTCCGTAGAAGCGAGGATCTGATGTCCCCGCTCCACGGCCGCCTTTGCGTAATCTTCGTTCTTCACGGTGCTATCGGAAATCATGGGGTTTGTGCGTTCGCTGTGTCTATGGTAATTCTGAAAAACGAGTTTACTCATTTGATTCTCCAAAAACTTGTTCCGCGCCCGGTGGGTCACGGTAGGGCATAGTCAATGGTGTGTCGTACTGAGATTTATCCCAGTTGTACTGTTTGTCGTATTCTTCGTTCGTTGTGTAGAAGCGTCTCGACGGCGGGTCGTAGTACATGCCAATGAGCTTACCGCTTCTGCCACGGATTCTATCCTTGATGATGCTGACCACCACGTCGTATTGGAGCATATTCTTCGGCACGGTCGAACCAAACGCGACGCCGAGCTTTTCTTCTTCGTTAATCTTCCGCATGGAAAGCGTCCGATGTGCAAGGTTGACAATGTTGGATGTACCGCTGATGTCCTGAATGCCGACGTTGGTGTTCTTCTGGATTTTGCGCGGGTGGCACACGAGGATCGTCGCTACATCGTACTTTTTGGAAAAGTCGATTAAACGTTTCACTACGTTTGTTTGTTCCTTGAGTTCATCATCCGTGTTGCCAATATCGATGGTCATGAAGTTGTCAAGGATAAAAAGCTTGGAGCCATACTTCCGCGCGGAGCAGATCATTGCTTCCATAAGGGAGTCCATATCCTTATCGTAATCGTCTCTGTAGAGGAACCATCTGCCGCGATACTCCTCGTCAATGGCATCTTCCACGCCGTCCTTTACGCGGTAATAGAAGTCTCCCTCCTTGGATTGGTACTGGTTCACATTCCGTGGCCCCGCCATGACGTATAAGTGCCAGCTTTTCTCCATATATTCCGGCAGTTCTCCGGAAAACATCCATGTGTTTACGCCGTTATCGAGCGCGTTTGCTACAATCTGACAGAGGATAGAGCTCTTACCAGATCCGGGCAGACCGGTTAAGACGGTCAATGTCCCGTAGAACAGGCGCATGAGCTCTTTGTCTATTGGCACGATGCCTGTTTCCACGCCCGGCATACTGGAGTAGTCTTTTGCTTTGACCTCCGACATATCGATCACGGATGGGATGGGATTGTCCTTTGCTGACAGAATGAGATTGTAAACGGCGGTCTTGCCCATCCACAACAGGGCTTCGTTTACGTCTTTGATTTTATGTAACACACCGTCTTCTGTTTTGTAAGTACGAGGAATCTGCATGGTTTTGCATCGCCACGATCCGAGACGGGGGATAATTCCTTTGAGGTATTTTTCGCCAGACTCGTCGTTGTCCGCCGCGATGATGATGGAGTCAAATTGCTCAAGCCAATCCCAGCATCTATCTACCCACTGCGTGTTTCCATCTCCTAAGGGAATCGATACAGCGTTTGTCCAGCCGCATTCCACTGCCGCCGCGCAGTCGAGTTCGCCGGAACAGATGAGAAGTGGTTGGGATGTATTGATGCGGTTGATGTTGTATAGGATGGGACAGGTATCCGCGCCCGGCTGACACCAGTTTTTATTCTCGCCCGCTTCTTTATTGATTTTATGGCTCGGGCGGTACTTGACCATCGTTAGGGTGTCGTTCGTGTCATAATAGTTGAACACGAGGTTGCCGTGGGAATCTTCCCGGATGTCGAGATAATCCGCTGTCGCCGGAGAGATTTTCCGCAAGGCGAGATAGGCGTAGATGTTCTTCTTCTCGTTCAGAGGAACCTCGGTTGGGTAGCGATACTGTGTCATGGTTTTGACGTGGTGTTCGCCGAAGCTGTACTGCATTCCCGCCAACTCAAACAGCTTCTGAACGGATTCCGTAAATGTAAAGCCCTTTGATTGGTACACGTCGATTAAGTCTACAGATTTGCCGCAGCCGAAACATTTATATGTATAGTTCTTTCTATTGTAGACAAAGCTCGGCGTGTGTTCTTCGTGGAACGGGCAGAGAGCTTTCAAATTTCGCTCGTCGAATTCCTGTAGGTTTAGTTCCTCCGCCATAATCATAGGCATGGAGTCACTTAGTTTTTCTTTGGCTTCCGCGATGAGGTCTTTTTCGATAATCGTTTTTCATCACCGCCCTCCTCATAATAAATGGAATGTTCGCACCGATTCCGGACGGAGCAGATATAGTTACAGAAATAATCGGACGGATTCGCCGGAAAGTCTTCCTCTCTGTAGACGCTATCGACGGTTTTATTGAACCAATCTACAGCGGCGGTCTGCTCGGTTTTGTCAAACGGTATTTCTTCCGTGGTGTGCGCACGGAACATATTGAAGATCAGTTTTGACGGGTCGATTTCGTATGTCTCATTTATATACAGGCTATAAAGATAGAGCTGACGGAGGTAATTGTGCAGCTCTTCTTGACTCTTGAATTTGCTCTTTGATTTGTGGTCTACGATGAAAATGTCCCCGGTATCCTTGTCCTTTACAATAAGGTCGATAATGCCCACGAAGTCATGCCCGTCGATGTTCTTCTGAAATTTCTGTTCTACACCGAGGATTTCATCTTTATAATACGGATCCTCGAATGCATCGAAATACACAAGCCCGGCGTTGTAATAGCTGGTCGGCATAACGTTGTTTCTGGACGGAGGAAAGAATGTCTCCACGTTTTCCTTATAGTGGTCTGCGTAATAAGAGGACAGGTCAAACAGCGCAAGGTCGCCCTTATAGTACTTCTCGAGGATGGAGTGCCCGAAGCTCCCCCATTCAGCGAATGCGTTCGGAAGCCGGTCATGTCCTTCCAGATAAGTCAGGTAGAACATGCGCGGGCAAGTTGAGAACGCATTCGCGGAGGAATAGCTCCATCTCATAGAATCGAGAACGAAAACCCGCTCATTCTTTGAGAGGTTCACGATTCACCTCAGAAGGGAAGCTCTTCGTTAGATTCGGGTGCTACAGGCTGCGGCGCGGGAGCCGGATTCTGCTGCGGTGCGGCGGGGGCTGTGTTCTGCTGCGGTGCTTTACCTCCGATAATATCAGCAGAGTTTGTGGTGAAGCTATATCCTGTGACTTCTACACCATCTTTGTTGGTATACTTCCTCTGTTCTACAGATCCCGTGGTGATCACATAGCTGCCTTTCTTTGCGTAATTGCAAAGGTATTCTGCCGTCTTGCCAAACGCCGTGAAATTGAAAAAGCTCGATTCGTCCTTTTTGCGGCTATTGGCGATTGTGAACTGACAATAGGACATACCGCTCTGAGAGGTCTTTAACTCGGGGTCTTTTGTGAGTCTGCCGGAAATGACTACTACATTTGTATCTGCCATGATGATTTACCTTCCTTGCATTAGTGAATATTGGTTACGGCGTCGAGAACTTCCTTCGCTACGGTCACGTCCTTGATGGAGTTCGGATTCTTGGTGCCGCTGATTTCTTCGATGATTTTATAGATTGCGTTGATGTCCGCACCGGATTCTTTCATCTCGGTGCAAACGCGGATGATTTCCTTCTTGAGATCCGCAAGCTCGGCGGCGTTCTTCTTTTCGTCTGCGTCCTTCTTCTCCTTCGCCGCGTCGGAAAGTTCTTCGCCGTTCCACAGGTTGAGGTCGAGTCCAAAGAGAGCGAGGTTCTTGACCATGCATCTCTTGATTGCCTTGCCAACTGCCGTAGAGGTCACTGCGTCTGCGGCAATGGAGGCATTGCGATTGTCCATAACGGCAAGCGTTTCGTTCTGGGTTTCGCCGTCGATGGTGATGGATGTTTCGACCCAACAGGTCTTGCCGTCGGTATGGTAAATGCAGCCATCCGGGGTTTTTACGATTTCGCAATGCGCGGTGGGGAAGCGCTTCTTGGTTTCCGCCCACGCCACTGACCACGGGAGATATGTAATACTGCCTTTCTTCTTGTGAAACTTTGTCAAGTCGATCTGGGATAGTGTGTCAAACATGGTTGGGGTATTCGATTCCGTTGTTATTCACCTCTGTTTCTTTTATTGCCGCGAGAATTGTCTCGGCGGTTTCTTGGGTTCTGATATTTTTGGGGTTGCGTAAGCCGTCGTTGTACATTGCTATGATGTTGTATAAACGGTCGCGGTCTTCCCCGGATTCGATTTTTTCTTTACAGGTCTGAATAATCTGCTCAATGATTTCTTCCGATGCGGGTTCCGCCATCTGGTAGTTATCCGGATGATAGTAGTCACCGATAAAGGAGACGGTCAGGTATTTCCGGGACGCGAGATAGTCGAACAAATGCGTGAAAAATTCCGCCCACGTTTCTGGTTTTGGAAGGATTTCTTTCTTGGTCTTGTAATCGGTATTCCATTGCCCCATATGAGACGCGATGACATCGAAAAGAAAGCTCTCCGCTTCTGCCGGGATAATATCGCGCAAGCACTCTGCCTCTGCAAGAGCATTTGCCATGAGAAGTGGATGGCCTGCCCTTGTGTATTCCGATTTGTCCTCTTCCGCGCCGGACTTTCTGCCGTCATGAAGAATACAGCCCGTTAAAATAAGGTCTTTTTCTTCCTGTGTGTATTGCAAATACTCCAGTCCCAGCACGTCGATGGCGATCTTTGCCATAGCCTTTGTGTGACGAACAAGTCCGCCGGTTCCGATAGCGTATTCCGGGTGGTACTTTCCTGTAGAGCTTGCGGGAACATAGAAGAAATATTCCGGAAGGACATTCTGGATTGCGAGTTCCGCGTATTTGCGGATGTTCTCGGTCTGGATTTCTTTGAGTTCGGTTTGAAAAACTTTGAGTCTGTCAATCATGAATCGCTCACCTCGTCCAACCAGATCTGCCGGAGGGCTTTGGGGCTTGAATGCTTTTCTACCTTCACGGGTTTGTCTCCATCTATCTTCCAAAGAGTGAACATCGGCGGATCTTTGGTGGACTTTGTTACGACGTACTCCGTCTTCCCGCTGGCGGACTGGAGGTGTTCAACTACCTGCTCTGATTTTGGAAATTTCACTGTGCGAACGCCTCCATGCGGCTATAGATGTCGAACTCGCTCTCGGCATAAATATTCCCCCACTCCATCGCTGCGAGACAGCCGAGGATGGATTTTGCGTTGCAGACGTATCGGTCGCCGTCCGTTATGAATACCTTATCTGGGACGGTGGAGGCGATCTTTACGAAGTTTTTGACATCTTCCATCGTCACGAGATTGATTTTTACTTTGTGCATCTTGTTACTCCTACTTCATTCTCGCCCATATAGGGAATGAAACGGTGCCCGCCAATGGTGTTGAAATCAACGAGCGTCTTGTAGCGGGGGCCCTCCGGATTATAAAATCCGTCGTTGCAGTTGATGATACCGTCCTGCATGTGGTAGACCTTGCCCGGCGTGAACGTGTTCTGGAAATCCGACGACACGCAGACGACTTTGCCGGTATATCCATCTTCTAAATGCGCGAACAGCTTGTCGAGGGCGGCGTTGATTCCTGCTCTAATGTCCGGCTCGTCGTAGTGATAACGGCGCACAAGCTCGGTGACGGTTGTCTTGGTTTCGTTCTCCGTGATTTTGATTGCCGCGCCGTTTTCGCTGTAGTGGATTACGATAGTACACGGGGTGGTGTTGATGTGCTTCCGCCACCTTAATCCGAACGGATCCGGATCAGCGGTTGTATTGGTGGGTCTGAGTGGCTTTGCCATAATTCCTCCTTATGTAGTTTGTTGGATGTGATTTTTTAGTGCCTGTCTAATATCTAATTAGGCAATTGTCTAAAACTCCTTTCGTAAAAAATAAAAGCCCCGAGCCGGGAGTCGAACCCGAATTTCGCGCATATATGGCGCGGATTCTACCATTGGAATTACACGGGGCATAACAGGACGCGCTTATTTCTTTTTACAGAAGAAATTTAAAAGTTTGCTGTCTGCGTCCTTATTTACTTGTTGACCACGTCCGGACTCGAACCGGAGACACTTTCTGCTCTTGCTGTTAGGATGTTTTTCAACCTCCGTTTTTTGAATTGCTCTACCATCTGAGCTACGCGGTCTTGCGCCCCGGCGTCCGAAGACTGACATTGCGCAATGCCTATTCGTCTACTGAGATAGCAGCGGGGTTGCAATTTCCGCCGCGCAAACGTAAACGAATAACCGGGAACTGGGGTAGCAGGATTCGGACCTGCGAATGCAGCAGTCAAAGTGCTGTGTCTTACCGCTTGACGATACCCCAAGGTGATTGCAACGCGGGGTTGACCAAACCTTACATTACAATCCAGCATTAACAAAAGTGGCATTCTCTATAGATTCCTGCTTCAACGTCATCGTGACCTCCGACTCCACAGGCGTAAATTCCCGTATGCCCTACGGTATTTTTTTTCATAATAGTTTCATCCCTTCGTTTAGAATATTGATAGCAGCGTTTATATCTCTGTCGTGTACCATTCCGCATTCTGGACAAGCCCACTCTCTCACAGATAAATCCTTTGTCTCGGTATTGATATATCCGCATACGCTACACGGCTGGCTACTCTTTGTGTACCTGCCAATTTTGATATAAGTCCGTCCGTTCCATTCTGCTTTATAGGAGAGCTGTCTTGTCAGCTCATACCATCCACAGTCTGATATGGACTTCGCGAGATTGAGATTCTGAACCATGTCCGACACTGAAAGATCTTCGCTAACTATCACTTGGTTTTCGCTGATAAGTTTGTGCGTGATCTTATGTAGATTGTCAATTCTGGTGTTATGAATCTTCTCGTGAACTCTTGCTACTTTGATGCGCTGTTTATTGTAGTTGTTGCTTCCTTTAGATTTACGCGACAAGCTCCGTTGTTCTCGCGCGAGTTTCTCCGCATATCTCTGGGTGAGTTTTGGATTATCGTATTTTTCTCCGTTTGACGTGATAAGTAAATCTTTGATTCCAAGGTCAATTCCAATAGCTCCGCCAGAAGAGAGTAATGGCTCATGCTCTGTGTCTACCAAAATTGATACAAAATATTTCCCCGAAGGAGTCTGAGAAACTGTCGCCTGTTTAATCCTTCCAAAAAATGGTCTACTCAGTTTCGCCTTTACAAGTCTCAGTTTAGGGAGTTTTATACGGTTAGAATCAAATAAAACATCAATATTTGAATTACATGCACACGTTGTATAAGAACGTCTATGATTATGCTTGCTCTTAAATTTTGGATAGCCAGAATGCAGTGTAAAAAATCTTTTATATGCATCGTCCATTGCAAAAACGGAGTTAGTGAGAGCATACTTGTCGGGCTCTTTCAACCATTCATGTTCCACTTTAAGCACGCGCACGACGTAATTGCTGCAATCAAATTTACTCATGGATTTTTTCTCTGTTTCGTAAAGATTTTTTCTATAAGCAAGCGTTTGATTATAGACGTACCGACAGCAACCGAATGTTTTTTGAATCAGGATTTCCTGTTCTTTGTTTGGGTATATACGATATTTGTAGGATTTAAAAATTATATATCACCTCCATCAACAAACACCAATAAGGTTGGCGGGTTCGCCCGTCACACTCCATACTGCTTCCGCTACAGGCTTATATCGTTCCGCGTTGATTGCATCCACCAGACACTTGTACGGATCCATTTCGCCGGACATCACCATGTTGCACACGTTCACAGAGAATCCGCTGACGAGGGCTACGCCTCTTTCGTTTTCCTTTAACGGTATCGCGCCGGTACGGGAATTGACGTTCCAAAATACGATGCGCGGGAGGGAATAACCCGCCGACTTGTACGCTTTTTTCATCTTCTCGAAAATGAAATCGCTTGCGCCATCCGTCCCTTGGTCGAACTCCATGTCGCTGATGACGAGAATATTCTTCGGCATTTCTTCCGGCGGGGTGTTGTTCCGGATTGCCGTGGACAGAATCAGATTGAATACCTTTTCGATATTCGTATTGGAACATTCGTCATGGCGGAGTGCTACTTCGAGTTTTTCCTTGAGGGATTCGCACTCTGAGAAATCCACGAACTGCGGGCGGCTGGAGAATGTGATGTACTTATCCTTGAACTCGCCCGTCGAACGCTCCGAGAAGTAAATCGCGAGAGCGTTTGCTACGTCGAGTGCCGTTGTTTTTGCATCGCCAATTCCGCTGCACATCGAGCCGGAGCCGTCTGCCACCACGAGCGTATTGCCGCAGCCCTTTACGGTGTCCGGCAATGCTTTCCACATGGATTCCAGTGCAGCGTCGTAGTTCTTGACGCGAGAGCTCCAGCCGAATGAGTTCATATAATCGCGAACAATGTCATGCGGGAAGAGGACGGATGAATTGATCTTCGTTTCGCCGCGTTCGAGCTTTGCCAGAAATTCACATCTTCTTTCCTCATCGTGTTTCAAAAAGGCGTTCTTATAGAGAAGATTGGCGCGGGACGGTACAGATTCATACTGAATCTTATCCCATCGATTCGCGGACATCTTCACTTCCGTCACGTCGAGATACTTACGGAGTCTGGAGAGCTCCTTGCGATACTCCTTGTTGGTCATGTGCGCCGCCGACTGGATCAGGTTCCGCCAGCGTTTGCCGTCCGGATTGTTCGTGGACGCGCTCGGCAGCCACTTCGCGAGAAGCGACACGGGTTTGTTCATACGCATCGCGCACGCATCGGTATGAAGCTGCTTGAGAATGTAGCCGATGGCTTCATCCTTTACGGACGGGGTGTCCAGAAGCGGGAACAGGTCGTCCCAACGTCCGTATTCCGCCACTAAGGGAATCAGAGCTTTTGTGACGGAAGGTGTTTGATAGGCAAGCCACGCGAGAATGACGCGGAATCCTCTGCGTTCGCCCAGTCCGCCGCGAATGTCCCGGTAGAAGAACAGCCACTTGATGGCGAGAAGCTTATTCTCGTAATACGCCGCCTTGAATTGTTCGATGATCTCATCGTCCGTTTTAGAGCGGAGAGAGGATACGGCGAAGTTGATGTCGAGAAGTGCCTTGCCAGTGGAACGATAACCCGGAGCACCGTTTTCAGTATAGATGATGTCGGTATCTGTAATCTGTTCTCTGAGATTGTCCATGAATGTCATGATGTTTTCCTTTCTATTATAAGAATTTTCGTGGCGCATTTTTTCTCCTCTGAACGGATGGGTTTTGCTGTATGCGCCAAAGGTTACGGGACGCGTGGATAAGAATTAACACTTTCTTTTTTTTAAGGATTGCTGTGCGCGTCCCAATCAGGCAGGATGGAATTGAACCACCATTTGCGTGCCCATGTGAGAGCTTTTGCTGTAGGCAGGATTTTCATTCTGCGCAACTCTTCACGCTGTTCTGCCGTTGAACTACTGCCCGTTTTACCCGGTCGTTACTGCCGTCTGCAATTTATGTATGTGAGAAACCGTGAACTGACCGGGGATCCAGTTACATCGTTTTTGTAGTGAGTTGAGGAACTGGAAAGCTGTACTCACTTGGTGCGGATACCGGAATTGAACCGGAAGGAACCAATGATCCGCGTGTCAGCGGGCGATTTTCGTACGCAAATGCATACCCCATTTGTTTGCTGTACGCCCGCTTGATTTTTACAAGACACACCTGTACTTCGATAAGCCGAAATGAAATTGCTGTTTGTGTCTTTACGCCGCCGGAGGGAATCGAACCCCCGCGCCCATAAGGCGAATGGTTTTCAAGACCACGGCATTACCTCTATGCTTACGGCGGCTTTTACAGGACGCATTTTTAATTAATCTTTTTAATATTTGAAAGGATTGCTGTACGCGTCCTTGGGATTACTGCCTATATTTTTCGTTTAGTCCACAGCAGTGGAATTCCGTGCATCTGCCACCGCGATAGGAACACATTGGTTCCAGAGTTCCGTCAAATTCCGGGCAAACGGACACGACTTGTCGGCAAATCTCTTGCATGACGGCTCTTGTTGTCGGATCCGCTTGTGTGCAGAGTCTTCTCCGCGCCATGAACATCAGCTCCTGTGCGTTGACGTACATAATGTGCGACACCATCGCGTCCTGCGGGGCTTTGTTTCTATCGTACTTGTCCTGCCTGTCGTTTCGTTGGCTTTGTACGAAGTGTGTCACACCGGTGAAATGGCGAACGTAGTGAACCGACACGAAATAGGGAATTTCCATCCGGATGCAGAAGTTCAGGGTGCGGATAGGGCTGTGCTCCGATAAAAGCAGCTTGTGTTTCCACTCGTCCGTGGGAAGTTTGGTGCTGTCTTTGCCAACGGTATTTAATGTACATCGCTTGCAGAGCATCCAATCTTCCTCCGTTGGATGCTTGAGAATTTCCACTTTGAAGCTCATATGGTTCTCCTTACACATTTACATATCCGAATGCTCGGATTTTTTTGGCTACGATTTGCGCGTTTTCATTGGTTTTACAGGCGACGAACACGGTGTCATATCCGGCGAGAACACCGACGATGTGTTCGTCATCCGTATTCTCTATCGCGATGGCTACCGCGTTTGCCGCGCCCGCTGTGGTGTTTACTACGACCATCGTTCCGGCTTCCTGTGTATCCAGAATCAAGGTCGTCAGGTTCGCTGAAGCTATGTACTCTTTGAGATTCAGAATCGGGCATTCCGGCATTTTGTAAACCTGCTGTCCGGATTCCGTGATGTTTTTAAGGACTCGCATTTCTCTAAGGTCTTTGGTCAGGACTGGACGGCTTATCTCTACGCCATAATCCGCAAGAATACTTTCGAGCTGGATGAGTGTTGTGATTTCATTTTCGTTGAGAATGGTTTTAATCACACGCTGTCTGGCATCTTTAGCAAACTCTGCTTTTTGCACAAACTCCTTATTTTGGATGAGTTCCTTTTTGAACTTTCTCGATTCAGCATCAGGAACGTTTGTTTTTGATGGCTTTGCTTTTTTTCTTGATTTGTATTTCTTGACGACTACATTTTGTTTTTGTGCCATTTTTGGGTCTTCCTTTTGTGGAATAGGGGCGCGGAGAAGAATCGAACTTCTCGTCAACCATTCACGCCATTTCGGATAGCAAAATTGTAAACATAAATGTACATAAAACATTGATAGGGGAGTATGTAGACGACCTTTTATGGTCGTCCGATGGGTTATTGGGGTAGGAAGGGCTTTACTTCCTCATGCGCATTGATGAACGCTTCGCGCTCCCGCCACGCTCGTATCAATCGACTCCTTTCGTCTTGGCTGATGTTCATGGAGTCGATATATTGGATGTCTGATTTTCCTGATACGAGAATCTGCTTGTTCAGATCATAAAGCTGCGAGAATATCTGCATCCGGCGCGGGCTGACGGAAATTTCTCTCTTGTGATAGGACGAAATGGCGGTAGAGAACTCTTTGGATCTCTGCCGTACTACACCTTCGCTCATTACGTTGCTTGCTTTGGGCTTTTTGCTTGGCGTTTTGGGGCCGGACTTTCTTTTTTTGATGAATAGCGAAGAGTCCATGACCTTTTCATAGACGTCTGCCAGTACAGAAAGAGAAAGCTCCGTGGATGAAATTCGATAGTCTTGCAAAATTTTCTGCATGGGGAGGGGAACTGTAATGTCGCCATTATCCATATGGATTGTAGAACAGTCATTGGAAACTTGAGATTCCGTCAAGGCTGCGATGTCGCCAGTACACAAACCGCACCACGCGAGGATCAACACGATAAACGATGAGTTATAATTGGTGCCCGGACTGAGTACGGTAACATCGTTAACGTAATGCTCCGGACTGACATAGAAGAATCCGCTCATGTCCATGCCTTTAATGATGAAGTCGGACGCGGTTCTATATTTACTCCGGGAGACGGTTCTCGCCACGGAATCCAATATATCCACCCTATATCTATATTGCTCTGCCGTGATTCGGTTTGTGGTCTGCAAAAAGGCGAGGTAGGATTTGAGCACTTTTACGTCATGTGCCGCTACAGCAAAGCTTCTGCTGGATAAAAAAACGGAGAACTTGTCAAATTCATCATTGGACATAGTGTCTACATAAGCTATACCATTTCGGATGCAGAATCGATTGTATACGCGGAACATTCGTATGGTCAGTTCTATCTCGTCTTCGACGCGCCCCATCCCTTTCAGCATCTCAACATATGCCATTTGCAGCCTGGAGAGACTTACGAGATTTGACATCACATTGCACAGAAGGGAAATTGGCTCCGCAATGCCTTTCCCAACTCCTCCTTCACGTCTTCTGAGATCGTAGCTATAGGATGCGGAGAGATACGATCCTTGGACACCGGGCGCATTTGTTCTACGAGTGCGACGCTTTTACGGATTCCTCCGCACGCGGGCACAGTGACGTGCATCGGATACGCCCGTTCCATTTTGTTCTTAGATGTCGTCAGTGGGATGACGTTGATCGTCGGGGAGTAACGATTGCCAATATCGTTAGATGCGATGATCGCCGGGCGCATTCCACTTTGGATGCTGCCGCCATCTGCCGGGAAATTGACGTAGTGGACGTCGCTCATGTGGTATGTTAAATTCGTTTCTCTCAAATTCATCTCTCTCCTTTGCTCTTTTTTCTGCTGTGCCCATATTATACCACAGTCATCCGCATTTGTCAACACTTTTGTTAAAAAAACATTATGAACAAATTGTAAACGTTCTGGGTGGCTGCGGAAGCGGATCTCTTAAGAATTGGAATGACTGCATGTCGGAGCTTCCATCGAGCATCGATACGCAAGCCAGCATCTTTTTCCCGTCGTCGTTCAGCCAAACGGACTGATATACGGGAACCTTTTCGCCATCCTGCTCTACTTCAGCAATAGAATCTCCTAGTAGGGCATACTGCGCCAATTTTCCACTCTCGAAAAACCGATTGACTTGGTGGCGCATATGATCTACCGCCATCAGATCGGTGTGGCACTGATACAGATATTCGCATATCAGGTCATCGATTTCAGAAAGGATTTCGCAGAAGTCATCATCCTTATATGTATGTCCGGATTGAAGCATGGATTTTGCGATCTGCGTTTCCATTGTAAGATCAGACAGGATTCTATACACGTCGTCCGTACATTTCTCCCAGACAAGCTCGGTATAGTTGTCAATCGCTTCCTGAAAACGCTCCGTTTCTTGCAAGGTCACTGTCTTAGACCTGATGCAATGTAAAAATTCTATCATTCGTACCCTTCCTTTTAATGTTCGTAATCGTCAGCCATTCTTCTACAAGCGGCCATAATCATATCGTGGCGAAAATCGTCTCCGCCGATGCTCTTCAGCACGGATGGCAAAGCAACTCCCTTTTCAAGATACTGCACGTCCAAGCTATCGACGCCCTCCTTTTGAAAGCCTATAAACGTGGCGTAGGTCGTATCCTTGCTATCGTCATAGGGCATTCTTGTGTTTCGTGTGATGCGGTTTACCTCCGTCCACGCGGGGGTTATATAGCCGTATTTTACCATACGATAACCGATCTCGATGGGGCGGGGAAGTGTCTCGTCAAATTCGTGGGTAATCTCATTGTATAGCTTGAGTGTAAGATACCCATGGATTGCCGCCAGAAGTCTACAGGCGTAATAACCTCCCACCGCAAGAGCGGCGAATCCCAATACGAGAAGCACTTCAGCTCCCGGAAACGCGGGACTGCCGCCGCCAGCCAGACACATGATAAACGTGATCACCGCCGAACCCGCTACGATCCACCCGAATACCTTGCCGTAATTGGAATGTCGATAACACCACCGGAAGATTTTCCGCTTGTCTACTTTACGTTGAAAATGTCCTGTTTTCTGTGACATTCCGTATACCGCTCTCTCTGTCTGCGATAATACTCGGTTCTCCACGGCGTGCTCCATGTTGTTATCCATCCCATTCCCTCCCTGTCTTGTAATTCCACTTCCGCTTCCTTGTCTTCCCAAATCTCCGGCGCGTCGTACACCATGCCGATCCTCCGCTTGATGGCACGCTCCAGTTTATCGGTGTAATCAAGCGCGTGCCACACGGCGAGCAGCTCCGAGCTCGGATCCATGACGCAATGTCCGTTTGCACCAAAGAATAGCGCGGCCTTATACACGCAGAGATCATCCACGTAAACACCGCTGGCTCCCGACAAGTCGATTTTCCGATAGCTGTTGTAGCACATAAGCTTGACTGCCATATACGTCGGCGCGTCGGAGAAATCGTCGGTATACGCGGTATAGAACCCGTAGTCTACGATGGCGAGAAATACGCCTGGGTAATTCAATCTCCACGTCTCTCTGTCGTCTTCAGAAGCATCGGAAAACGGCATATCGGGGCGTTTATTGATCTGATCGCGTATCGTATCGGCGGGATCAACACCCGGCATATCGATGAACTGTGCGACCTTTACTCCTGTGTCGTCATCGACTCTGCCGAGCTTGGGGATTTTTTGCAGATATTTTTGATAACGGAGCGACATTTGTAATCCCCATGCAATCAGTTTTTCATAAGTGTCCATTTTTGCACCTCCTTTGGCTGGACGGTTTTGGATTGCTTGCACATAGTATACCGCAACTGGAATGAAAATGCAACCGGTTTTCGACATTTTCTTTTTGGGAATTTCTCCCTATTTTTAGAACGACTGTTCCTATGAGCCATATTATAGCACAGACGTTCTGATTTGTCAATATGGTTTTGAACAATTGTTTAGAAAATTTGTGCTAAAGAAAGAGCGGGAGTTTGGTTTCCCGCCCTCTTATGTTTTTACATATCCGAAATTTCGCCAATAATCTGGAAGACATCCTGCTTCATTTCTTCGTCGTTGGTCTTTGTGAAATCCAGATCATCGATTTCGTCCATTGCATCGTCCATCGCGTCGATGTTTTGCTCCATTTGTTCCCCTCGAGAACCCATCTGGAAGCTGTCCGGGAGATTGTCAAACGCATCGCTCTCGTCGGACTTTACATCGCCGATAATCTCTTTCGCCTTTTGTGCAAGCTCTTTTGCTCTGTCCAAATTATTCAATCGCACCGTATAGGCTTCGTACAGAAAATCACACGCCTTATCGATTCTTTTCCTTCTCTCTGCATTCATCCGTTTTTCCACTTAAAGGCAAGCCATTTGAGAAATCCGTCAGATCTTGCCTTTTCTCCCTCTCTTTTATATTTTTTATAACACACTGGGCAACGATAATAGTTGAGATCCGCGTATATGAAGAACTTTGTGGCTGCTATCTCGTCCACGCATTCTTTTTTAGCCACGAAATCTTTTCCGCAATCCATGCATTTTAGAGGTACTTTTGCGGTTACAATACGAGTTTACCTCCTACTTTAATACGCCACGGCTCTTTTTGAATCCGCTGCTTCAAGTCAATCGGTTCTGCTTCTTCGTAGCTTTCACAATATCCTTTGCATTCAAAGTCTCCTACTGCTCTGATATAGCCACAACAAATACAGCTTTCGCAACGAATATCGCCGCCGGAAACGATTGCAAATTCCGTCCTGATTTCACCATTGACTTCAATATTATCCTTCGCTATAAGCATTTCGCCTACCGTAACATCTCTTGCTTTCAGAGATTTACACGTAATGAATTCTTCGGCTGCAATGCCGCCGCACACGATTTCTCCTTTAACGATGATGGAATCTTGCACCGTGATTTTAGACGTAGCGGAATTACCAACGATTGTCAGATCTCCACTACAATGGATGGAATTAAATCGAATGCAGCCCGGAACCGTAATTACAATGTCTCCATCGTACACCAGATCTCCATCGTAATCGAAATTCACGGGGTTTCCATACCCATCTTCGCACAGGTTTGGAGACATATTCATGATCAAGTCTTCTTTTCTGATGATCTTACTCATCTTACACATTGGCTACAAATTCACCTCCAATCAATTCGTACCATGCATCTTCTTTGATTTCTACTCCATCCACCTTTGCCGTTTTGACTATAGAAGGGTACTCCGATGTATGAGTCGCGAGGGTGATATAGGACCCTTTTTTTGCTCTGACTTTTCCTCCCAATCCAATATTGCAAATCACATCGTTTTCTCCATTGGAATGAACCCAACAATAATCCCCGGTTGCTGTAATGAGGTTTTGATAACCATTAGAAGATATTTCCCCGTTGTCTCCGTTTATAACAACGCGATTCCTTTGCCCGTCCACATAAACGCAGCTTCCGGCTCCAGCGGCAGAAACATTATGAACTGAACCAATGCAAAATACATTCACATAATCCCCGCTTGTGCTTACCATGTTCTTTGTTCCACTCACAAAAGCATAAGAGCTACGTCCACCCATAACGATTCTTGAATCCCAAAAAGACTCAGCAGAAATAACATCATAGGATTCTTTAGATACAAGGTCAACGCTTTCTCCGTTGTAAGAGCCATTGACGAGATTGTCTGTTTCTGATTTGCCATATATCCATTGCTCATGGATTGCATCTTTCACAGATAATTTTTTAGTAAGGCGAATCTCAGGTACTGAATATATGGCAAAGATTTTCTTATCGAGATCCGGATCCAATGTAAAACAATCGTTTGCTTCACATTGCCAGATAGGAGCTATATCTTCATCATATTTATTGATCCAGCAATCGCAAGACTTCATCACGTCACATGGGGTTTCGTAGACAACGATTTCTTCAAGTCCCAAATCCTCGGCTTTTAATACATCTCCTATATTATATGTTTTTGTGTCGAGAAAGGAGCTCCAAAGATTTGATAACTGCGATAAGCTAACAAAGCATTTCTTAAAATACATTTATTCGTCCTCGCTTTCTTCCAATTCTTTTCCGGTTCCCTGGGCGGTTATAATCGATTGAGTTGATGAGGTCCCACAGTTTCTCGTTTATAATTTTCATGGCTTCCTCCATAACTTGCAATTTTTATTATTCCAATACAAATTTCTCAATCGTAGTATTTGTCGGGAATAACTACGCCGTAATTCATGTTGTATTCCACTTCTACGTAGACATATCCATCTTCCACGGTAAAGCCTCTCTCGCGAAGATACTTCTGCGGGATCGGAACAAGATAATCCGACGGGAAATCTTTTGCTTCTTCCTTGAACTGGTTCGGGATGCAGAAGACGCAGATGTTTTCCGTATCGGCTACGTATTCGCCGCGCGTTCGAATGAGATCGTCGGCGGAAATGTCGTCGGGGATTTTTTCATGAGAGAAATCCGGATTCTCCGGGAACGTCTTTCTGAGAATATCCAAGAAGCTCATTTTCTCTTCTTCGGAATCGGATGTATCCGCATCTCCCGTTGTGTATACGTGTTTGCATTGTGCGAACAGGTCTTTGGACGAGAGGAAAGAATAGGTTTTGTTCACACTACGGGAAAAGCTATCCATGTGGAACGGGGCCTCGTAGAGCTTGAGGATGTCTTCATACAACGCGACGGAGAAGTCATGTGACAGGCTAATCAGTCGGTTGCCCTTCTCTATCGGTACATCTCTCGCGTTGTCGCGGATGGTCAGGATACAGGAATAGCCGAATCCTGTGGCGGGCGGGTCGATATGAAACGGCTCCGGATCAAAGTAATGCGGGGTAAACGGGGCGTCCTGATAATCCATACCATTTGGCTTGATGCAGAAGAACAGAGCGGAATCAACCACGGTATAGGCGATCTTGAGTGGGTTTTTGTTACGGACAGATTCGATCTCTGCCTTTGTGGGGCTTGCCATGTCGAAAACAATCTGCAATGTGCCGCCGAGAAATCCGGCTTTTACTGTATCCATGTTATTCCTCCAATAGGTTACGCACCGGTTAAATATTATCATCAGCGGAAATGCTTACTCCGCTTTGTGTGTCCCACAATCTGCCGTTTTCGTATCGGATCGTCGTGATGTACTCATCGTAACCAACTTTTTCGTGGCAACGACGGAGTTTGTACAAGACTCCTTTTTTACATCCAAGTTCGCGGGTCAGTCTGCCCTTTTCGTCGCGGGGATCCTCGCACAGCCACGCAAGCCCGGATAGAAAATCCTCCTTACTCAAGCCAGTATGTTCGTGCCAATTGTTAAAAATCTTTGAGTTACCCGCTTCTACAATTTTCTTTTTGATGTCAAAATGATTCATAAAATCCCTCCGATTACAATACTCCGATATTATGATACAATATAAAGTGGAGTTTGTCAATAGCTATGCAGGAATTTTGACGGCGGATTTTGTGATTTTCGCTACAATGGATTCACATTCTTCCTCTGTGCCTGTGAAAATCGGCTCTTTGTACAGGCTGATTGTTTCGAATACGCATTCCGCCAGAACCTGTGCCCATGCCGCGCCATAAGTTTCTTCCAGCTCTTTCATGCTGTCGTAGCCATACATACGCAGGAGCAGTTCGGTTTCTTTCGTTTTGTTGACGCTGGAGAAACAGTCGCGGATGTCGATATTGTCCATATGAACGTCATTTCCGCAGGACTGGACAAATGCATAGGTAAACGGATCGAGCTCGGCACAGTACTGATTGGTATCGTCATCGGTGCAGAACCAATTGTAATCGGAGAGAGAAGAGATGATGGTGTCAATATTCATGTGTAGACTCCTTTTAGTTATTGATTTTGTTGTTGTGTTCGCGGCGGCGGAAGCAGGTTGGATTGCCGTCAAAATCCGTTTTGAAATCGCATTTTCCGCCGGGGTTATCGTCGGCATGAAAACAGGCGTCGCAGAGCATGAGCTCTTCTCCGCAGCTCGGGCAGAAGACTCTATAGCCGTCGTTGTCAACGTCCCATGTCAGAGTGATTTCGCTGTCGCAGTGGGGGCAGACTTCGGTTTGCTCGAAAGATACGTAAGGCAATGGGGAGATACCCCATTCGGGGTTCCATCGGTTTGGAGTAGTTCTGAGTTTACAGGTATTATTGTCTGTATGGAAGTTGCAAGTCAAGCAACGGCGCTCGTCGCAGTGGTCGTGCAAAATCTGGATGGCTAAAGGCAGGGCGTTCATGGTCAATCCTCCTTTACGGCGTCGAGAATGTAGCCGCTGCCGAGCTTTTCGATTTCTTCATCGGTTAAAAAATCCAACTGCTCATAGGCTTCAGCATAATTCGCCGCGCGTTCTCCAATTACATCCAACATAACTTCTGCGATTTTCAGAAGACGTTTGTAAGAAATTTTTCCTTCCATATTTACCTCACTTTAATGCGGACATTACCGCTTTTGCTGTATATAACAAGCTATTCGCCGTTACGATGACACACTTATCGTCCAACTGCAACCTCGGCTTTGGACAGATAGAGACAATTTCCTGTTCGTCTGTGTTGTGCCGAATAAGATGGTACTCCAGATGATCATATCCGGCATCCAATTCGCGGATTGCGTCCGTCAGTGTATTCTCAATGTAATATTTTTTCTTCTCTTGATATGTGTCGTATTCTCCCGAGAATGAATACCCAAAATCTTTGAGCTTCCACAGATAATATGCATTACACGCAGTCATGGATTTTCTCCTTATTGACTTTTTCTATTAACTGGTTGATATAGCTCCACACAACTTTCGATTGTGTTTTTCCACAAAACGTGCCGCCTGTCATTTTTCCGTCCTTTACAGTAATGGTCTTTAACGAATTAGCAATCCATCCTTGTGTCCGAAGCGGGATTTTTACATCATACAACCGCGCCAAATGATTCACAATAGCATACGATTTCCCGTCATAAACATCTTTCCAGATTGTGATTTCATCATTATGCAGCACTCCGCCGTTCTTGAAGATATTGATTGCTTCCTGAATCATTGCTTTTGATTCTTCTTGCTTTTTCTTAAGCTCCTCCGCTTCTTTTTTCGCCCATTCTTCATCTCTTTTCTTTTGTTCTTCTTCTTTTCTCAGTCTATAATTTTCTTTCGATCTTTTATAGGCAGGAACCCTTTCCGGCACGACACGAGACGCAATTGCAATCCAACTATCCTTAATATGCCAATCCTCAGCGGCAAGTTCATCCATTTTTTGAATCAGCTTTTCCGTTGTTTCTATGCCCATATTATGATATATACAAATAAGCATATCCATAGGATTAGAATGCGAAAGTCCGCTTTCTTGCAGAGCAATGTCGATGTCTGGATAATAGATATATGCTTTTGCTTTTATTTTCCAAGATTCTTTGTTTTCCGGTTTACCAAGATATAAGGAGTCAATCACCTTACGAATAAACACATTTTTATGAACGACTGTGTTTCCGTCACTGGCGTACTGGACAACTTCATGTTTTTCCCATGGAGTATCCACTTGTTCCAACCATTGGTTTAACGTCATATCTCCAAGTTTCATTTTAATTCTCCATTCCTATATCCAAGATTTTTATCCTTCGAAAATTTCGCATTCTGATTTTCCACACGGTGCCATCGTCTCGGATAACCAGTACTTCATCTACTACTGATTCAGGGGCAAGGATCCTGCAAATGTGCTTCGAAACCCGCCGTTCTTCCGGTGCAAAATACGGATTTCCTGATGGAATAATGTCTCCAAAATATGCATATGTATTGAAAAATGCTGGATGTCTATTACTCTTTGGCTCTACAAGGCGAAAATATGGCGGTAAATCATCAAAAGGGAAGTCCATATAGATTGCGTTGGGAAGTTCAAGCATTCTCTACATATCCTTTCTCTTCGATCAGTCTCCGCATAACGTTCCAGTAATTATCCCAGAACGAATAAGTATTTTCTATTCTGCTTCTGAATTCTTCAAAAAGGTTTTCAATTTCTGTATCGGGCAATTCTTGATCGGACTCAGAATATTCGCTCAGGCACTGATACAAGTCCTCTTTGAAAACTCTCATATCATATCTTCTTGCAGTATTGATGTCTGCCGTTACCGGGCTGAGCAGGATGTCGTTAGCCATTTCCAAGCACTCTTTTTCGCTCTGAACGTCATCATCCAGAATTCGGGCATCCGTTACGGAGATTCCAGACTGACCAACCCATCCCATTTCAGAGCAAAAATAATCCATCATATCCACATCCTGTTCTGCTACCATGGATTCATCAACTTCTATAAGCGCAAGTATATATCTCATTCCTCATATTCTCCTTCTGCCACTTTAAGTCTTTTTTGTAAAATCGTTATCAAATGGATCTTCCCATACAAGAATTTCCATTCCCGGAACTCCCCGATTGACAATTGTCGGGAGAACTTCTATTTGTCGAATTATGGCGATATTCTGATCTGTTTCTTCGTAGTATACATACAGCTCCGGCGGGTATCCCGGTATTTCTGAAAGCTCAACACACACTGTTTTCCGCTGCCAGTTTTGAATCGAATCATTTTATTTTCCATATGTCACCAATTCTCTGTAAAAGAATATTTCTCCTTCTTTTTGTCGTATTTTATTTTGGAATCCACCATGCTGAAGAAATCTTCTTCTTGTTCGTTTTTCGCAGTTGCTGCTGCGAACTGTGCACAACCCTTGAGCAATTCCAAAACGCAGTTTCTACACAAACCAAAAGAATTGGCTGCAAAGTTTTTTACGAAAACACAACCTGAATCAAAATAATAACCACAATTGCTGCAAAATATATAACCTCTTTTTTTATTCATGTTCATACATCCTTTACGGCGTCGAGAATGTATTCTCCGCCAAGTAGTTTAATTTCGCGGTCGGTTAAAACTTCAGACAGGGTTTCGTATGTAGCGGCGCGATCGGATTTGTCTATATCGATGCAGGACAAGAGGGTTGCCGCGATTTGGGACAGTCTGTAGTAGGAGATTTCTTCATCGGTGTAGAACAGGTCTGATGTCTGGATGTATTCGAGAATGTCAGAGATAGAAATATTTAAAAGATCGATTGCGCAGCTGTAAACACCTTTTAAGTAGAACAACTCCGGGTGCTCAAATACAATCGCGTTCTCATCTTCCCAGCAAACCTTTTCTACGCCATACTGGAAAAGATGAAGAATAGCAGATTTGAATATGATGTCGCCCGCGCTATCGTATTTGTTGCGGATACTGCTGATTTGGATTTTGGATTCGATGCTCATTTTGTGTTCTCCTTTACAAAAATAAGTATGGATTTTTGTTTGAATGGCGGGAGGGCTTGAATCTTTGCAGTGTCGCGAGTTTTTCTCGTTCCGCTTTGGCTTTCTCACGTCCGGCTTCCAGCCGATTGACCAATTTATCGTGATCCCATTCAGCGATGAGTTCATCCAAAGATTGCCGGAGCGTTATTCTGGGAAGAATTTTGTAGTCCGGCTGGTGAATTGAATAGATTTCTACATCGCACTTGCGGAGATTTCTACGGACATATGCCATGCTGTCCGTATTTCTCCCAAGTCTATCAACATCCAAAACGACAAGTCCGTCAATATTGTCTTCTTTGGATTTCAGATCGGCAAGTATCTGCGTCCAGCTGGGGTGTTCGTTCATGATATCCTCCGCATTGTCGTTCGCCACATCCTCGTAGATGGAGACTAACTCATAACTGTTCTCCGCGCAGTGCTTCTCGATGGCGGATTTCTGGAAGGCGAGACTGGGACTTCCTAACTCCTGCTCGACGTGGGTTACTCTGGCGTAGCCGTACATTCTCATGCCCATTTTGCGATCTCCTTTTCTCTTTCGATCATTTCTTTTTCTCTTTCAATTATTTTTTTGAGCTTTATGCCATCCTCTCCTTTTAGAGGAATTGTTACTTGAAATTGCGCAGACGGGACGATTGGCGTGACGGTCTGCCAAGGTCTGCGGTCGATTATTACCATGTCGGAGTCAGAAATGTCGGCGCGATTTATAATCCCGCCGGTATGCAAGTACGCAAGATATACGCGGGCGCTGGTTTTATCACCCATTGGATTCACCTCGCCGTTCTTTGTTCATAAGTTGGACTGCGTTGATTGCGCGAGTTATATCCGCAACTACATCCTGTATGTGCTCTGAAAGGTCGTACACTACGCAATAGTCGTGCTCAGCTCCAAGACGGATCGCGAGAGGCTTTCCGATAGAATCATGCGTAAGGCTGCTTGACCAAAAGCAATTCTCAAAATTTCGGATCGCTTCTATATCGTGCGGTGATGATGGAATCATAAGCCAAACTTCATCTTCCTCATCACCGTTGTACATATGCAACACGCTACTATTGGTTACAATGTGCGGGATTTGCTCGAGGATGGCGATTGCGCGGTTACAACAATTGTTTTCCCATTCTCTGCATTTGGATACATCGTCAAACTCTCTGCCGTCTTTGGAAACGTAAATGGTTTTGAGGGTAGTTACTTTTTTTTGGATTTCTTTCATTTTATTCCTCCTCTTTGAAGTCGTATATGGTATGAAAGTTGTTGTACTTCTCTCCGAATCCGCCGATGATTATGAAATCGTCCTCTACCATATCCTGTGTGAAATCCGTGCCATTCGCGGCGTTATATTCCTCGATGGAATCATATTCCCCAACGTAGATTTCATTATAGTCCACGCAGTCATCAACGGCAATCTCACCTTTCTTGATAAAAACGTGCTCCTGAAAAGCACATCCAATCTCTGTAGAATATATTTCTACAAACAGACCGAGCTTTCTGGATTCTGATTCAATCGATGGGCTTCTGTATTTATCTCGCATAACGCACAAAACAGACCATTTGCAAAAGCCCTCTACGTATTCACTGACAATGTCGTCTGGCGCAAAGTCTTCCAACTCCGGCTCGTCTTCGTATATCACCTCATATGCCCAATATCGTCTCATAGTCTTCAGAAATTCTCGAATGTTTTCTACTCGCCCTGTAATAAGTGCAGAAAAGCTGCATTCGTTTGCCATGATTTCACCTCCTGAAATACTCGTTAAAATCTTCTGCGTAAATCGTGCCAATGCCATGGTTGTGGCGTATGACACAGTCGCCGTTTGGTTCCCACTTGACAACTTCGTACCAATTGCCCTTAGACCAATACTCTGTTCCATCTTCTACAAAATCGCGGGTGCAGAGAACTTGGTTGGATGGTTTCCTTTCGTCTTCAAAAAATTTCACCATTTCGAGCTGAACGGAGCCGCCGGAGATGTCCTGTTTTATCCAGACCGCAAAGCCATCGTCGTTTTCCTTATAATACGGCTCACCCGTCAGCTCCGCGATCGTCTCGGCTTTGTTGATGCTCTCTCTGAACTGCGCTTTCGCTTCCCGCTGGGAATGGGTAACAGCCATTATGGTTTTATACATTCCAGACTTGCCGGTGTCGTGCTCCATGATGATTATGTAATGGTTGCGTCCCTCGTCCCCTTTGGAGAAACAGCAGATGTCCAGATCATGTTCCGTCATCTGGAAGAACACGGGGCATTCTCCGTTTTCGTTGATCAAACCGTAGACAATCCGGTCTTGTTCCGGGAGCTCCGTGGATGAGACGATGGTGCATTCTTCGCCTTCGTAACAGCACGTATCGCCGTCGTCGTTTTCCAACCATCGGAAATTCACGCCGTCGTACAGAGAGATGATTTTTACGTATTTCAGCTCGTGCTCTCCATAGTACAGGGCGGCGAGGCTGATGTTTACTTTTTGTCCTACTTTGTATTTCATGTTTCCTCCTTAATTGATATCTACGTACCACCATCCAGTGAGGCTATCTATCGTATTATTACGCGCGTCCTCTTCTGGGTTGTAAAATCCAGTGACAGCTATTACTTCCTCGCCTTGAGAAGCGTATAACCGCTCAACTATATCTGCGACGGTGTCTGCGATTTCTTCAGAGCTGCAAAGGATTTCTCCGCCGGATGTCCACACGGTATCAACCGGATGCTCCGGCAGGATTTTCAAGATTTTTTCAAACCAATCAATTGTAGGCATGTGTCCTCCTTACGCCAGCTTTGCCGGGCGGACTTCCTCTTTGAAGTGCAAGCCGTTACAAAAGTCGTGCAAGATTCCGTTTTCTTCCAGATCGTAGCCGTAGAAACCGCTTGCGAATTCCACTTCTTCCCAGTCGTCCCATTCCGATGTGCTGATTACTTCGCCACAGTGCGGACATTTTTCTTCCTTATATATATGAGTCTTCTTTTCAAGGGTCACTGTATAGACCTCGCCTTGCAGAAATTTATCGAGCATAGCTACTTCCTCTTGAATGGCGGCGAGAGCTTCCGCTTTCCACGATCCGATCATATATGCCATGCTTGCCTTTTCCACGTAAGCAAATCCGATGATGGAGGAGTCCCAGCAGTCGTTATACGGATAGGTATCGATAGCGGGGCTAATGGTAATACCGCTGTGCTCGTAACAGGAGATATACTGAATCACAATATCGTCGGCGGCTTGCAGTTCTGTGACCATCTGCCGCTCCGAAAGATTTTCAAGTTCGGATTCTGTCAATTTGGTATGCTTCTCGCACAGCTCCACCAATATATCCCACGCGGATTTCTCTCTCGGTTTTTCGTCGCCAATTTGGTAGCTCCTATGCCAGCAGTAGATGGTGGAGAAGTTCGGATTATCGCGAGGGTTATCGGAGAATTCATCATACTCGACAGTCAGGCGGTATTCCTCTCCGTTATCGTCATACAGGTCAAATTTTCCCGGTGCGTAATACATTTTTCAGTCCTCCCAATCCGGCTCGTAGCCATGTTTGAATAATACGTCGCGGAGTGTATCCATACGGATGTCCCGATCACAACTATGATCCATCTCTTCGTGAAAGTGGTTGTATATTACCAATAAATCATCTTCCGAAATTTCCGGAGCAGGGTTCTCGTCCGCTAAAACGAAACGCACATTGTCCTTGAAAGATTCCCATTCGCCCATAGATATGATTGTATCTGAAGCAAATCCCGGGCAGTTGATAATAGAGTCGATCAGCGCAATGGTATCTTTATTGCTCTCGTTTGTAGAGTCGAGGATCGCGTATCTTGTATACGCGGTAGCAGTTGCGGAATAAGGTTCAGCTGCAATTACGGGTTGCAGCGCATAGTCATCTTCCACTTTGAAAAGAGTGAGTATGTATTTTGCCATTTTATTCTTCCTCCGTATAGTTATGTTCAGGAATCACAATTCTGCGGGTATAATCGTCATCCAGAGGATCTTCCCACAACAGAATTTCCACGCCGGGATTTTTGGTATCCGGGGTAATTAAGTCAGATTCTATCTGGCGAATCATTGCGATGTCCTGATCAGATTCTTCGTAATGGATGTATAGTTCTGGTGGATAGACTAAGGGTTCTGACAATGCCACCACGATTGTCTTCCCGGAAGCGGTTTTGAATTTGATGGGAACTTGATCCATATCACACCTCAATCTGTTGTCCGGTAGTAGTAGTTGGCTTCCTCTCCGGTTAATGTTTCCTGTGCATATCGGTCGGCGGCTTCCCACATGGAATTGTAGAGCCGGGCGAGGTCGGTGTCTACCATATACCACTGATGGATCTTATGGTTAAGCACCATTACAAGCTCCGTCAGGTACTTGTAATTGCCCATCCATTCCTTGAACGCTCTTTTGAACGTATCGATCACGGCTTTTTTACCGAAGATTTCCGCGATCTCAAAGTCGTTCCAGAATGTCGTGATAGGCTTATAGCCGCACATAGATTCGATATTCCACTTTGTCATATTACACCTCACAGATAAATCACATCATCAAAATTTTTGCGGAGCCACTGCTCTTTTTCGGCGTTCATCTCCGTTTTATAGGATCGCTTGACCTTGTACGCGAATGGATAGTTTTTGAGCGTATTGACTTGACGATCAGGCTCGGACAGGGTTATGATGTACTTATCTCCGGCTACATTGTGCCAGAGCGTCACTTTTTTAATGCTCATGGAAATACACACTCTCTCCTTTTTCCAGATTCCAACAGTTTTTGCCGGACAGGACACATTCGCCGCAGTAGCCGGAACATTCTATGGCGTTCTCCGGAATCTCTGCCCGATCGTTTTTGAACTTTATGTATGCTTCCGGGAATCGGTTCGGGTTTTCCGCCGGGAAGCTCCCCCAGATGCTGAACACGACGCGGAGGTTTTTCGGGATTGTATGTTTTTGTATGTATGCGTTCACGAGAGCGTATTTTTTCGTGAAGCAGAGAAAATTGGTTGTCTTGTGCTTCCGGGCGAGTCGGCACATTCGTGCAAGGTAGTCTGTGTCCGGAATGTCGCCCGCCACGTGATAGCGGAAGAAACGATAGGGAACCATGGTGAGCGTCCGGTCGATTTCGCCAAAGTAGAAGTCCGGGCTTTCCTTATAGGCTTCCAGATTCTCCGTCAGGCTGTTCTTCACGGCCGGGAATCTGTATCTTCCCTTACAGGCGTAGCACTTCTCTCTGCACGGCGCGTCCTCTCTACAGGTTTCTACAGGTGGCAGAGATATGGACGGAATGCATTCGCCCAGCTTGCCAACGGCTTTGGAGATCGTTACTTTCATGGCTCCCTATCCTTTCTATTCGATTTTGAATGAGCTAACTTATGATTTGATACCTACTCTGTCGTAGAGAATGTCGCAGAACGCGTCGATCACGGGATGTCCGTCGATGACTCTTCCCCAATTGTTTTCGCGGTAGTTGTCCGTATTGCGGCGCGGCTGGTTATGGGTGGCGAAGTCCGAGATGGCGTTGACTGCTCCCCACGCGGTTCCCAAGAAGTTGGCGAGATCCGGCGCGTAGTAGCAGACCATGATCTCTTCCTTTGCCTTTGCCGCGTTGCGCTTCTTGCATTCGCTGTCGTCCTCTTTCGTCGGAAACATTTCGTCGAGAACGGCATTCAGGTCTGCCGGACTGACCTTGGTCTTTGCCAGCTTCTCGGCGTGGAGTCCCATTGCCTCCATGTACTCGTCCGCAAACTGGAGCACCGAACGGGCTTCTGCCATTTTTGCTTCGATGTCGCCGACGTGTTTTGTTGCCCACTGGCGTTTTGTGGTACGGAACGCAAGGTTCAGGGTATTGTTGCAAACCACACGGATGGGAGTCATGCACGCGCGGATCGATCCGGTTCCGTCATGGCTATTGGTGAAGCAGAGGTATGGATCTACGTCGTCGTCCAGAATGATGCGCGTGGGAAGTTTGGCGAGAAGCCAGATGCGTTTGCCTCCGTTCAGGGATCCGGCGGTTTCGTAATGGACATCGCCGCCGATTAAGTTGTCTGTGAATTCAAACGCTTCTGTATTCTGCACGATCTTATAGCGGTTCGTGACAATGCCGAGCGTCTTATTGTCGGAGCTGCGGACGTTGGCTTTGTAGCCGGGGATTTCGCGGATGAGTTCGTCGTATACCGGGCGGCTGTCTACCGTCCAGTCCAGTCCGGCGAGATGCAGGGCTTCACGGGAATTGGGGGCTTCTTCCACACGGACGCCCAAAAAATGCCACGGAGTTTCGCGGGTGTACATCATGGTTTCTACGTTTGCGGACATGGTTTATTCCTCCTGAATATCTTTCACATTTCGATTTATCGGTTACTATGTATTCGTTCACGCTTTGTTATCCTCTACGATGGCGATGAATCGCGCGTTGAACCAGTCTCTCAATTCGCAATCACTGAATTTTTCGTATCCTCTTGGACGATGAACTTCAAAATTATCCGTCGTTTTGCCTCTACGGAATTCATAGATACAGCCTTTTGTAAATCCATCGCTGACTTCGGCTTTGAACACGGCTTTCCCGGTAAACTTCGACGGTTCTTCCGGTTCGTCTTTGGTGATCTCGGCGGAGTCGCGGGGAAACATCTTATTTACGATGGCGTGGATGGCGGCGGGCTGGCTGTACTCGTCGTCTTTGTAGCGGTTGACCTCGGCGGTTTTGATGATCTCCTTGCCACGCAGGAATTTCGCTTCGGTGTGGTCGCCTTTAGAAGTGATTACGAGGGTAAATGCGTGGGGCGAGTCGAGTTTTTCCAGATAACCCGGGTATATCCAATGCCCGTGCCCTTCTATTGTTCTACCATTACACGAATGTCCTCCCTCAAATTCTTCGTCGAATTCGACGGAGATTATATCGTAGCCACGTCTATCTTTGGGATAATCCTCCATACACGTCCCAATCATTCCTTCTACTGCGTGGTCTACGTTTCGCAGTAGTTTTACTCTGTCTCCCTTTTTGAAATTCTTAAAACTCATGCTCTTGTCCTCTCTTTCCATTTTGTGTTGTTTACGCGGTGTCTTCTTACACCGTTGTATGTGATGGTTGCTTTGAACGCGTATCCGGCATTGACGCTTTTTTGCGCGTATTGCAGGACTTCGGAATCTGTCATTTCCTTGTCTGTAATTTCCGTGAAGTCGAACGGTTTCCCGGCGCGGTTGATAAATTCTACTGTGTACGTATGGCTCTCTCCTTTCTTATTCTAACATCTGACTCCGCAATTGTCAACATAAATGTACAAAAAACATTGTAAAGAAAAATCCGCGAATTGATTCTTGTTTCACGTGAAACTTTTATCACGATGTACAATACAGAATTTGAAATTCCGTCAATATTGAGATAAGGAATACAAACCTCGCGCGGATTTCTCTTTTTCAATGTCGTTCGTCTATGTCGTTCTGGAGGCTACAGGAACGATTCTGCGGAGAATTGTAGATGTGTATATGTACTTACTGCGGCGCGAATTAGGCGCGTCCTGCGGGCTTCTGTGCGCTTGTGGAGGACTCTCTGATACGGCTCAGGCTGTTGCGGATCGCCTTGAGATTTGTCCTCTTGCCGTTTTTGGTGTAAATGCCCCTCGCGTAGACGTAATGACAGGAGCAGGACACATGAAATTCTGCCGTATACGTATCGCCGGAGTCGATCCATTTTACCTCCGGGCGGCTATGGTAGAATTCATAGCTCCGGCGTTCACGTGCGCTCGTTGGCGGGTTGAAGAAGTAGGAATTGCGGAACTTATCCGCCTGATCCACTACGCTCTCGATCTGCTCTATGGTGGTCATGACGGATCCTCCGCGTTTGCCGGGAGGACAGGGTAGAGAATCGCGCAGGGCTTGCCCTTCCAGTAGACAAACATAGCACCTCTTGGGTTATATGCTTCTACCCAGAAATCCGGCTTGTCAAATTCCTTGAACTTCTTTGAATCCTCATAGAGCTTCAGGGATTTATCATAGGATTCAAGTACGACGAGTTCGCCTTTTGTACCCATCACCGTGCCGATTTTGCGTACAGGAATGCACTGCTTCATTTCGGTTAAGATAGCATCCGATGTGGACTGGGAAGCCTCTCCGCCTTTCTGTGCGGCGCGGGCGTCGTTGATCCACCACATGGATTTCGGGATTATGTAGGCAACGCTTCCGTCTTCGGTGAAGAACTTGTAATCCTCTTCTTCGTAGGTGAACTCGCCGTAGAGGAGACGTTTTGCGTCCTCGGCGTGCTTGATGAAGTTTGCCTGAAAATCGGTATATGGATTTTTCATGGTCGATTCCTCCTTACGCGTTTTTCATCATTCTCTTCACGTTGTCGATGTCGTTGGCGCATTCGATGAAGAAGTTGAAGAGGCAGGTTTCACGTGTTCTACCGATACAATAGTACTGCGCGAACACCACGCATTCGTTCAGATCCATACCGCGAACGTCACGGGCAAGATCGATGAGGGTATACGTTTTTCCGCTCATATAACGGCGGAAACGGAATACCGCGCGGATCAGATCTTTGGAATATCCGAGCTTTTCGTCGTGCCATCCGGCGCAGTACACAAAATCGAAAATCTCATCCACGACAGACTCTCCCTCCAGTCGGAGAATTTCCTCAATGTCGCAGAGAGCGCGGAGCCACGGCTTATCAAGACTCGAATTGCGGAATAGGTAAATTCCGTGATCCCGGCAGAGCCTTGCAAGAGATTCGGCTACAGGTTCATGGATTGCCAATCTTGCGCGGAGGGTATCGCGCGGGGTCAGGCGTTTGCAGTTTTCATTCTGCTGATAGAAGGTTTTGGCTTCCTCTTCCGGCGAGAGATTGCGGAAGATCCGGCACGGGAGAGTCGCTACGCCGATGGTTTTTGCCGCCATATACCGATGCTGTCCGTCAATGATGTAAAAGGTTCCATCGTCCTGCAAGGATACGGTCAGCGGGGCGCATTTGGTGATGTCCCAATCTGCGGCGATGCTGCCATAGTGATCGGGGACGAGCTTGCGCTGGATGGTCGGGTGCGGCTCAAGAAGGGCGAGCGGGAGATCCTTATAGTAGGCTCCGCAGATCTCCGGGGTATTGGACATAATTGCGATGGCGAGGGCGTACTTGCCGAGGGTGGTGTTGTTGGCGTTCATGGTGTTGGTGGCGATTTTGGTGTTGACAGTCATGATGATTGCTCCTTTATGTATAAAAATTGTTGATATGGGGGTATGGTATGTAGGGATTTTTCAATAAAATCTCCGGGTGTTTTTCGCGGAGAAAATTTCATCAAGGTCGGGGTCGCCGGTCGCGGATTCTTCAGCCACGGCGGAGAAGATGACCTCGACGATATCGCCGATTTTGCGGAAGTCGATTTTGCCGTCCTGTGGCTCATAGCGGAAGGGGACGGAGTACTTGCCGAGCTTCTTCGCGGCATAATAGAACAGGCGCGAGAGAATGGCGTTTGAGAATTCAAGCCGTTCGATTTCGCGCTCCAGCTTCTGGTTTTCGCGGGTGAGCATTTCGAGTGTGTTCATGGTTTTCTCTCTTTCTCCGGGATTTACCCGGTATAAAAATTTTGATTTTATGGTTTGTAGTCCATAAATCGATAGGCAAAAGAAAAAAGCCGTTCGGCTTTCTTGTCTATCCATTTATAGGCTACAAAAGTAGCCGTCTGCACTCTTCAGTTTTTAACCTATTGTAACCAATCACCATTGCTAAATTAAAGCTTTACACGACGGCATTTCACCCGCCGGAAGGCATAAGGGTATCCTCTCACTGGCTCTCTGACCGCCGAATACCCACCGGGAATGTGCTTTCGCCCTGCCTTGCAATCACTTTCGTATCTGCATAAGATTTTCAACCATCCTACTATGTTTCCGTTTGCAAGGGTATAACTATGGCATACGTTCCCATCTATAGCTGCACAGGTGCAGAGTATTATACGCGATACTTTGCACTACTAACTTTTTTCAAAATGAACATTCCTTGGAATGCGCATACTTATGACTGTAACCGTCCTTGGACGATTGCAGCTTGTGCAAAAAGTCGTTGGTGTAAAGGCAATTGCTTTTTATGTAACATCACTGTAGTGATGTACTAATCAAAAGCGGATTTTATCCGCTCATGATTATTTCGACAAATCAAGCAAATACATTTTCTCAAGCGCGCGGACTATCAATTCCGATACTGATATTCCTAACTCTTCCGCGCGTTCTTTTATATCCGCTTTTTTGCCTTTTGGTACAAGGATCAATATACGATCATAATTATCTTTTTCGTATTGGTTCTTGTACTTATTTGCATCAAACGCCATTTCCGACACCTCTTTTTCGCATAGGTATAGATGTACCATCATTATACCATGAATCAGAGGAAAAGTCAATGGCTTGCAATTGCGTTTCGCGTATGTACGGGATTGAGCTTGCACCGTTCTTTGGTGTCTGCCGTGGCGGTGTAGTCCCCCTATCCGCTTGTCAATGAGCACATTCGCTCCGGACTTGTTTAGCACGCTAAATAGTTTCCGTTGTAAATGGCTTGCAGTACCCGGCGCGGTTAGAGGTTTGCTCCGCGCCGTACAAGACTCTTGCCTATGGCGTCGCACGGTCGGCAGTCGTGCGCGTTTTGCTATCAAATCCTTAAGGCGGATGATTCCACGTTGATACATTCGACAAACTGTTAATCCGGTAAACTATCGTCTATCTACCGGAGCGGTGCAAGCCGTCTTGCTTGAGCCGCATTTGCGGACGGGGTAGGACGGCTGCGACCTGTCCGCCGGGTCGCTGTCCTTGTGTGCCATAAGTATACCACATCACTATAGTGTTGTCAATTAACGTTCTGTAAACAGATTGTAAACGAAATATGAATACAGAAAGAACGTCTGTTCTTTTCGAAAAGCTACGTCTTATTATATCACCTGCACATACACGTACACACACGTATGCGCGCACGCGCGCGTATATATTGATAGTTTTCTATTTTCCTGCCATAAAATGGTAAATCTACAGGCTGAAATGAACGTATGATCACAAAGTAGAGGATGGATTATTAGTAAACAAATAATCGACGGCTGCCGGATCGGTACACCGTCCCGGACGGTGTAGAGGACGAACGGATATTCTTAAAGATTGGAACGTAAAACAAAAGAACGAACGTTTGGAATACACCAACGGCGGGAAAGTAGCCTATACGCAAAAGTTAGCTAAAAGCAATAGTAAACGAAAGGTAAATATATAAGAATAAAAAATATTGATAGGGAAGTAAAATGGAAAAGAATGGAATTGGAATTAAACAATTGTTAACAAATAGTTAACAAATAAGATACAGAAATAAGAGAATGAACGTAATAGACGGTCAAATGAACGCAAAGTTTCCGCGCGGGATCCGAACTTGAAATGAAGAATAACATAAAATAATTATAGGAAGTAAACCGTTGCAATCGCAAAAAAGTGTAAAGACGTTGGAAAAAAATGGTAAGATATGGAAATAGAGCGGAGAGGGATAATGATAACTATTACTTATTGAGAATGAATATCAATAAGAGCTTTCGTTACTGCATTCAATTTTTTAATTACGATATACATTATATCGATAAAAATAGTATCGAAAAAATGTATACCATATATTCCAGAATATGGAAAAGCACGGACAAAATCTAAAGATAGTGCCACGGGGATATAGTGTGTGCGGGGCGAAAAAACCGTAGAGGCTCATACAAGCCCATATGGGCATGGTTTACATAATATAAGGGTCTGATATACCGGGACATTTGTGATAGCTGTTCCTTCTCGGTCTGACCTCAAATTTCCTCTTTTTCTCCTCCAACTCCCATTTTCCCTACTTAAAAGTTACATTTCCCCATTCAATGTATACCTCATTTTTTCTATATATTCCTTACGTAACATCATTATCCGATTTTTTGCATTCGATTACATAAAAAACATCTATTTATAGCAGAGGATGTCCCAAAATTAAAATCAACTGAAGAATTTTAAAATAGTTAAAAAAGTTAAAATAATGATAAAAAAGAATGAATATAATAAAAATGATAGCCAAAGAGAATGAATAAAACATTCTGCCCGCCGGGCGGTCTTTCATTTCTTAAAGGTATAATAAATATATTGCATTCAAATTCCTATAGCTCAAAATTTTTCCTGAAATTTGTAGTTTTGCTTTCAGGATTTTTTGTTTTTTATTGGCTTATAGAAAAAAGAAAAATGATAAGTAATTGGTTATAGAAGAAAAATAGAAGTCAGATTTCAGTTACTGTAGATATAGTGAAGATTAAGATTTTCAGTATTACTATATCTCTAGTTACTAATACTATAGTATTACTTACCGTCTTCAGCTTTACTTTATCTACAGGATACTAACGATATAGATACACTTAAAATAGAGAAGAGAACGAACGATCTAATAGAAGAGAAGAGAAAAAGAAAACATGAGTCCTTACCGGAGGTGTACTGTATCTACAGTCAGACTTAAAATCCTTAGCTAAACTGTATCGCTAGTTACTAACGATATAGTATTGCTCTCTGTTTTAAGTATTGCTTTATCTATAAGATACTAACGATGCAGCAAAACAAAGGGGCGCCTTAACAATTATATAGAGGGGTTTGCCCTTCGGGAAAAAGGGCAAGAACCCCGACCTCTAATATAGAAATCTGGCGTCCCGCCGGGTACAATATAAACGAAAAATTTTGATTTTAAAGGTAATGAAGTGATCTGAAGATTTGAAGTACAGCTGTAATCAGAGTTTCTTTTACAGGAAACTTCTTGCTATAGGAAGCTCTGATTAGAAATTTTGAGATAGAAGACTTGAGCATATGGTCTTCTATCGAAAAATTACATTACTCCAGAGATTCCAATAAGATAAAGTGCAGCTCTCTATTTGAAGCTCAGCTTTTCTTTATTAGAAAAGTTGTGTTCATAAAGAATTAACAAATGCAATTGTACAAAAACGTTGACAAAAGAGGATGGATGTGGTAGAATTAACGTAGCGAAAAATCCTCGCGTAAGCGAATTAATAATCCGTAAATGGATTTGAAGAAGGGCTATGGCTTTTGCTATAGGACTTCTGAAAAACATTTACGGTAACATATCAGCGCAGGAAATCGCAGGTAGATTTCCGAGCATAAAATGTGCGAGTCACTGCAATCTGGCGAAGATGGCTTGAGTCCGGCATGAGAGTTTCCGATGCGTCAGCATTATCGGAAAGTCGAAATCCCGGACGGAGAGAAAGCCATCGTCATAGTAGTAATGAAGGGCACCTGCCAGTGGGGCAGATACATACATAAATAGGGAGGAACGACGAGCCCCTCCGTTAGTTACATGCGAGGAGTTCCCTCCTTGTGTATGTAGCTGCTCAAACGACTAAGTACGCATTTAAGCACGGCACGATTTTTTCCAGCCAGCGTAAAGGGAAAAGGGGGTGCTAAAAATTTTAATGGGAGCAATCCTTCCATTGGGTATTTTTGACCGTCAAAAACGGGCGGAGAAAGGACAGAATTTGGAGGCTAAAGGAATCAGAGTTTGTGACGCGATCATGGGTAGTGGGAAGACGGAGGCTGCCATCAAGTGGATGAACGACTCGCCGGACGATATGAGGTTCGTGTTCGTCACTCCGTATCTATCGGAGGTCGAGCGTATCAAGACATCCTGCCAGCGGAAAGACTTCAAGGAACCGACGCGGAAGAAGCAACGCAAGTTGTTCGGCCTAAAGGATTTGCTTGCCGCCGGGGAGAACATTGCCACTACACATAACCTGTTTGGGACTCTGGATGCCGACACATTGCAACTCGTCCGGAAAAATCACTATCATCTTGTACTGGACGAGTGCATTTACGAGACTGGACTCAAGATGACCGGGGGGATAGAATTCTGTGAAGAGGACTTCGATATCTGCCTCCGGGCGGGGTTGATTGACATAGACGAGGACGGGGAAGTGAAATGGGTGGAGAAGGACTACAACGGGCGGATGTACTCGTTTATGAAATCTGCGCTGTCCGGGGATCCGATGATCTATAACGAGGGTTACTTCTATAGGAAGCTCTCCGGCGAGGAGTACACGAGCTTTGAAAGCGTGACGCTTCTTACATACCTGTTCCCGTTCCAGATGCAGCGAGCGCTGTTCGATATCATGGGTCTGGATTATTCCTTTATAGGCGTAGAAAAGACCTCCGCCGGGTACGTTTTTACGGACGAGATTGTGGATCCTCCGTATGCGGCAGAGATCATCGACCACATACATATCATAGACGATGAGCGTATGAACTCTATCGGCGAGGACGAGAACGCGCTGTGCGTCAGCTGGTACGAGCGGAAGCGAAAAACGAACGGGCTCCTGAAGCAGATAGGCAACAACATTCGCTGGGCGGCTACGCAAGAAGGAGCAAAATGCTCTGATGCTATGTGGACGGTCTTCAAGGAGTCGGTAGATAAAATCGACACTCATGGCTATAAGAGCGGGTTTGTTCCGTGCAACGCCCGCGCCAGCAACGAGTATTGCGACCGATGGTTCGTTGCTTATTGCGTCAACATCTTCCTCAATCCCGCCGTGAAGCGGTACTTCGAGTCCAGGCATTGCTATCTCGATTCGGAGGGATACGCACTGTCCGAGATGGTGCAGTGGATCTGGCGGTCGGCTGTGCGCTCCGGGCGGAATATTACGCTATACGTTCCATCATCCCGTATGCGGCGGATTTTACAAGAGTGGCTTGAGAATCTGAAGGACGGCGGGCACGGAAGAGAGTTTGCCGGACGGAAGAAGTGGAAGAACCAGTACAACAAAGGGCGGCCGGTTCCCGCGCGGAAGTCGGTTACGCTCGATGAAGGGCAAGTCTCGGAGCAATCCGAGGTTTAAATATCCCATAACAATGTTTTATGTACATTTATGTATACAAATTCAAAAACGGAGGACAAAATGAGAGAGATTCGCAGAGTGAAAATAAACGAGCAGACTTGGTATATGGCGGCGGATATTTGTAATGAGGTGGGGATTTCGAATTGCACGGTGGCTATGAGATCGATTTCGCCGGAGAATAAGAGGAAACTTCCGTTTGGCAGTAAAGGCGCGGCAGAGAAGCAGTTTTTGAACGAGGTTGGTGTCTATGAGCTTCTTAAACGAACGAGAAAGCCGGGCGCGGAGGAATTCGAGAAACGGTTTACCGAATGGTTAGCCGGGAGTATGGTTGAAGTGGAACCGGGGCAGGAGCCTGATGAAAGTCCGGAGGGACAGGATAATGAGATTAAAATGGAGGGCAAGATGGAGATGGAAGCAAGTTACGCGGGCGCGATGACTGTATTTGAGAATGCGGAATTCGGAAAGGTGAGAACGATTATGATTGATGGAGAACCGTGGTTCGTAGGCAAAGATGTAGCGGAAGCATTGGGGTATTCTAATACCCGGAAAGCATTGGCGGATCATGTGGACGAAGACGACAAAACCGATGGGGTAACGATTCGTGACTCCATCGGCAGAGATCAGACTCCGGTGGTTATCAATGAGTCTGGCGTGTATTCGCTTGTGTTCGGGAGCAAACTGGAGGGGGCGAAACGATTCAAGCACTGGGTAACATCTGAAGTTCTTCCTTCTATCAGAAAGCACGGGATGTACGCGACGGAGAGTACTCTTCAACAGATGATAAACAACCCGGACATGATTGTGATGATGGCGCAGCGGATGCTCGACGAAAAAGCACGGGCGGATTCGGAGTGTGAACGAGCGGACATTGCTGAGGCGAAGGTGGTCGAGCTTGAGTCTTCCGTTTCTTCTCTAAAGGCGGAGAATAATGCGCTCGTTGGTGATATTACGATGTGGGATTCCCGCGCGTTACTGAACGCATTGATCCGGAAATACGCTGCGGTACATATGGACAATGATTTCGTGAGAGCGTGGAGGGCGTTTTATAAAGAGTTGCTTTATAAGGAAGGAATCAGCGTTGCCGGGCGGAGCAAGTCCGGTAGCAAGCTGAACACGCTGACGGAAGAAGAGGTTATCGCCGGGGTATCCGTTGCGATTGCGATGTGCCGGAGATGCGCGGTAGATGTGGAAGACATTGTAGGTCATGCGGATTATGTTGCAGCGGTCGTGGCTTGATAGCGTTTCGCTATTGAGAGGAGGTGATGCGATTGATTGTGGATAACTGAGAGACACAAAGCATCGACGCAAAAATGCGCATGAAATTTGCCTTTAAAGGATAGAAAGGAAGGATGATATGGATAGATTTGATCTGATGAGGTCTTTGGTGAATCAGAAGTTTGGAGAGGTGCGGGTTTTGTTAGAGGACGATGGAGTTCTGTTCTGCGGTACGGACGTCGCCCGGGCGTTGGAATATACCAATCCACGAAAGGCAATTCGTGACCATTGCCCCCATGGAACAAAACGTTCAGTAGGGGTACAGACCGGAGTTAAGTCCGACGGAACGCCCGCATTGCAAACAATTGATATGACGTTCATTCCAGAAGGTGATGTTTACCGACTGATCGTTCGTAGCAAAATGGAATCTGCCGAGGAGTTTGAGCACTGGCTGTTTGACGAGATGCTTCCCACGCTACGTTCTACTGGCGGGTATATCACGGACGAATCTCTTGTGGTGAATACATACTTTAGCAATTTAGATGACGGCGCAAAGAGCGCGATGGCGGCGATCTTCAAAAACTTGCGGGAGCAGATCGAGAAGAACGCGCAGTTGAAGCTCACGAATGACTGTCTTGTAAAAGAAACGCGGACATGGGATAAGCGGAAGGTTGTTGTAGCGATGATCCGGAGTTTAGCCGCGCGAAAATATAACAACAACTATGCGGCGGCGTACCGGGATTACTATAAGGAGCTTAGATATAAAAAGGGTATCTGCTTATCGCAGAGAGACGGCGGCAACGTTATGCTTGATAGAGTGGAAGACTACGAATGGGATGATTTGGTACAGGTAGCGACCGCCATGCTTGAAGACAACGGAATTGTGGTCGCGGAGGTCGTAAACGGAGTCAACGCTGAATTAACCAAGGCTGACTGATATGTACTCTGTTCTTGACGTATCGCGGTATGTGATCGCCAGAAGCAACCGGGCGGGCGCGATAAGCAACCTGAAGCTACAGAAAGTTCTCTACTTTATTCAGGCAGAGTTCTTGGTTGTACAAAATATGCCGTGCTTTGCGGAGCAGATTGAGGCGTGGGATTTTGGCCCCGTCGTTCCTGTGGTGTATTACTGTTACAGGATATACGGCGGGGCTGCCATTCCTCTGCTACAGGACGATGGTTTCTGTCCGTTCAACCGGAGGGATAAGAAACTGGCGGACGGGGTCATCGACGAGTGCGCGAGGTACAGTGCCGCCGGGCTGACAGATATTGTGCATAGGCAAACTCCGTGGCGAGAAGCGTATTGTCGGAGAGATATTATTACAAACGAGAGTTTAAAGGAGTTTTTTAAAGGAAATGAAAATGGAAGAACTTACCTATGATGAAATCGTAGCCAAGCTGCGGCGCGGCGAGAAACTTGATGAGTATGAAATCAGAACGATTGTTTCGGAAAGCCATCAAGTGTATGAAATGGAAGGTGAAGAACATCGTTGGCATCGAGAAATGTTTACAGTAATTGACCTCGACGGAGAGCTGTGGGGCATCGACTGGATGAGGGGGCTGACCGAGCGCATAGAGAGCGAGTACCTTGACCAGCCGTATAGAGTGAAAAGAGTGGAGAAAGTTGTGACGCGGACGGAAGTCACTTATGAGGGGGTATAAAGGTGGAAGCTATGAAATACGAAGACGTGGTGGCGAGACTGAAATCAGGAGAGCATTTAAACGAAGATGAAATTAAAATGCTTCTTCAGTGCGGCAAGAAAGAATGTGAAAGTAGCGGGGAAGGATATCGATGGGCGCAAGAAGTTTTCACTATCTTAAACATTGATGACGAATTATGGGGAGTCGTTTGGTGGCGCGATTTAACTGGAGTGCGAGACGATGATTGTAGCGCACAGCCTCGAAAAGTAGTTAAGGCAAAATGGGATGCCGACCGTTACGATTTTGTCTACGACGATGGCAGCAGATTGTATATAACGAAAGAGCAGTTTGAATCCATTATGCATGTTATGTACGAAGGGAGTGTTTGGAATATATTCTCTATGGTACTTGATGGCACGCCACTTACTAAAGCATGTGAAAAATATGTCGCCCTAAGAAGGGAAGCAATCGAGCGTATAATGAATGCATTGCTTATTGAGGATTGCGAAGATGGGGGTTATAAATGGCACGTAAATATCTGAATGAGATCGGACTCCCGGATGAGGTTCTGGAAGGACTGGGCAAAACGGATCTCCGGTGGCAGAAATGGAATCAGCAAATCAAAGAATGGGGCTTCGCCGAATACGAGACGTGGAACATGAATTTTATGTTCTTCGCTTGGCTGTACGAGCGGTTGAAGGTGTTCTTGGAAGTGAACTGCATTGACCTTGATTTTCACAAGTTTGAGTTCGACGGAGAGGTGTATACGCAATTTGAGCTTATAAACAAGATGATCGATGGGTGCGAAATCGCGCTTACCGGCGGGTACGGCGATTGTTACTTAGAGGAAGAAAAGCGGAAGAAGATGGACGACGTCGTGAAAATCTGGGCGGTCGTATTCGATGAAATGTGGTGGTGAGACAATAGATAGAAAGAAAAAGTGGTTGTGTTATTTACTTAGCGATTGCGAACATCACAGTAAGGTGTTGGCTGGCTTATGAATAAATATGAACCAGATATTTTAAGTGGAGGATGCTATGAATGATGGAATAAAAATTACCATTGAAGAATGGGCAGGAGATAACAACATTGAGCTTAGTGGCGAGCAAGTGGAAGAATTGGCTGATGCTATGGATATTACTTACAACATGATGGTGCCTTGTGGCTATGGTGTTGACCAGATGGAATCAAAAGAAAAGGGCGAAATAAAACAATTAAAGGCGCAGATTGATTTGTTAGAAAGATATATTAAATCAAAAGGATACAACATAATTTTGCATGATAACAAAATTACAAGAAATTATATGCGCTCTAATTTGGATAGAAGTGTTATGGAACACGAAACATTTAAGTAATCAACTTGAAGATGCGGAATTTTATCAATACAACTCAAAGGAGCTCAAAAAAATGAAACACGTAGAATTCATAAACTACACGGGCAAATACCCAAATCTATGTAGCGGCATCCTCACCTTAAAGATTGACGGAGAAACGGTTACATTCGGTTGCCACCATAACCCGGCGAAGCATATGTTCGATCGGTTTTGGTTCTGCGGCGGCTACTGCAACTGGGTGACGAATGAAGTTGTAGAGGGCGAGTGGTGTGTTTGCGTTGACGAGCTTCCAGAACAGTACAGTTCCTATGCGGACGAAATCTGTGAGCTGATGAACGCCAACATCCCTCATGGCTGTTGTGGAGGATGCTTGTGACGCGCAACACAATTGTAAAATATTTTAAAACATAAGGAGATTTACTGATGTCAAGGTACAATGCAACATTTACAAGCATCTGTGACGGAAACTTTGCAGTGTATTCAAGATGCTATGTAAGCAAAAGAAAGCGTCTTGTAACAAGAATGGGAAGAAATAATATTTTAAGTGATGTTGGATATGTGATGAGAGCGTTTATCAAATTCTTCGATTTGTATAAAGAAGATCGCGCAAATTTGTCTGCGATTGAGAATATTCCTTGTCGGTTGGCTGTAGTTGATCTGAACTGTATCGGCATTGGACATCCTACGGAAGATCGGTTTGTACCTATTAGAGCGTTTCTGGAAATAAACGAATGAGGACGATATGAGATTTGAAGAGATTATAAAAACGCGGCGGGAAGTTGAGGATCTTGGATGCGAGATTGAAAACGACATCATCAGAAGTGTGGATGTCAGAGTGATTGCCCATTTTGGGAATGTGGTTTGCTTCGTCGTTTGGTGCGACAATGTAACGCCTATGTCTAGTTACAATAACACACAAAACCTTGGGTATGTGATTCAGGCATTTATCAAATTGTTCGATCTATCAAAAGAAGACGGGGTGGACTTATCCGAGATCAAAGATGTCCCTTGCAGACTGGTCTTTTATAAAGGGAGATGCGTCGGGCTCGGGCATTTTATGAAAGACAGATTCGTATTTACAGAAGATCTTGCGAGATGTGAAGGATGAGGTGTGCGCATGGATGACCTTGTGAAAGAATCGTTAAACCAGTTGACTAAGGAACAGCTTGTTTATTTAGTAGAACAGTTTTATCGCTGTAAGTCCAGAATTGGAGAGGTTTGTGTAGACGTATCGAAAGAGCACATAGATCCGGCGGAGGCTATAAGAAAAATCCGGAGGTGTGTTTGTGACACTCCGTCCATTGGGTGGGGAGATCATCTCGCGGATTATATCGATTTTGAGATGGGTAGGATTACTACGGAAGAGTTTCGTAGAAATATTGGTATTGAATAAAAAAGGAGAAAGAAATGACACAGGTAGAAGCACTTATTCAGAGAAACTTGAGACACGTCCGGGAGCGGAATTACACAACGGATTACCTTTATAAAGCGTATGTTATGCGGGATGGCAAATACAGAACCAAGGTTGCAGAAGGTACATATCCGGGCGCACTTCGCGATTTATACGCAGACAAAGAAGCATATCGTATCGCGTTCGAGGAGAGAGTGGGATGATTGCGGTTTAAAAATGCGGTTAGAATCAAAGCGCGTTGATTGGACATACTCTTATGCGAGGTGGTGTGCAAAATGAAAGATGGAGTTTCTATTGTTCGGAGAGTCGATGAAGTCGGGCGCGTTTTGATTCCGAGAGATATGTGCCAGAGATTTGGATGGCTGCCGGGGACGCCTTTAGAGATACTGGTGGGCGATAGCTGCATTGTGTATCGGCGGTACAAGCAGTATGCTCGCGTGGTGGATGTGATAAAGGAGTTGAAGGATTTGGTAGCGTGTGATGAGGAAGTTGACTGGCGGGACAGGGCGGAGATAAATAATCTCTTAAAAGAAATTGAAAGGATTTTGAGAAAGGGTAACGAATGAACGAAGTAAAGATTTTTGAGAATGAAGAATTTGGCAAGGTAAGAACTCTGATTGAAGGGGAAGATAAGGTGTTGTTCTGCGGAACGGACATCGCCCGGGCGTTAGGATATTCTAATCCTTGGGATGCGATTAAAAGGCATTGTAAGGTAGACGGTATCGTGAAACACGAGGGGGTCACTACTACAGTAAATCAGTACGGAACTGTGACAGATCAGGTTAATGAAATGACGTTTGTAACCGAGGGGAATGTGTATCGCTTGATTGCACATAGTAAGCTCCCTTCTGCGGAGAAATTTGAGTCGTGGGTATTTGATGAAGTTTTACCTACTATTCGTAAAACTGTTGAAAAATTGGAATCTATCGAATATTGCGGGGAAATCGAGGGGCTTGTATATACAAAAAATGGTGTTCCTGTGACTACGAGCGCGATGATTTCCAAAAAGTTTCAACGAAGCCATAAGAATGTTCTCCAAATGATTGATAACAAGATCAATTCCATTGATCGTACCGTGGCTGAATTTTCAGCCGCGCACATTCGTGAGACTCAGTATATCGCTGAGGATGGTCAAGTTCACAGACAGTATGAGCTGGACAAACAAGGATTTAGCTTCATCGCTCTGAGTATGACTGGCGTACAAGCTGATGTTTTCAAAATCCAATACATAAACGCGTTTACAAGAATGGAAGAAAAAATTACCGAAATGTATAAAGCGCGGATTCTTGAATCTGTATTGCCCCAGAACAATAGTAATCGGCAGTTTGTGTATATCATAAAGAACCCACTGAATGATACCGTGAAGATTGGGGTAGCGCAAGATGTTCAGAAAAGATTGCAACAGCTACAAACCGGAGCTGGAGTAGAGCTTGAGTTGCTGTATCAGTCCGTAGTATGTAGTAATGCCTATAGTGTTGAAAGCGATGTCCACTCTCACTTTGCGGATTATAGGACATTTGGAGAGTGGTATAAAGTCCCAGTGGATGAAGCGATTGATTATTTGGAGCGGCAGAGGTTCGTTTTGAGAAGTGAGTATGCTAAGTATGTGAGTATCGTTTCAAAATGCAAGGCAGAGGAGGTTGGATAACATTGGAGAGAGGGTACACAAGCACGAAAACGTTCAAGTATGACGATGGTGGAGAGAATCATGTAAAGGTTCATACCTATTGGACGCAAAAGGGGCGGCTGTTTATTTACGAGCTAATGAAGTCGGATGGGCATCTGCCGATTATTGAACAAGAGAATGGGGGCGAGTGCGCGTAATGAGCGAATTGAAAGTTACATATACGCAGGAATGTGATCTGTGCCATAAGGTAGTAGAGACGGATAAATATGGGTTGAAAGTGGTTACAGTGCCTTTCGCCACAAAGGTCGCCGCAAAAGATCATACTTCCTTAAGGCGTTTGAATCTTTGCCCATTTTGCTATGACCGGTTAGGACGCATCATGGTCAACTATTTAGATTTTGAAAATCGCGCATGGAAGGATGACAAGATAGAATGACAGCGTTATTATGGGCGATGGTTGGCACGTGCTGGCTGTTATCGATGGTAGTTTGCATTGCGGTTAGTTCCGCATGGTTTTCGATAAAGGAGAAAAGAAAGTGAGCTTATACGTATGCGGCGATACCCACGCCGATATCGACTGGGGCAAACTGGCGGCGTACCGGTTTGAAAAAGGGAAGAAGTTAAGTAAATCTGACTATGTTCTTGTCTGTGGTGACTTTGGCGGAGTCTGGGATTGTGGAGCGGGAGACAAGTACATTCAGCGATGGTACAATTCCAAGTCGTGGACGACACTGTTCATCGACGGCAATCATGAGAACCACGACGCGCTTGATGCTTTGCCTGTAGAGGAATGGCACGGCGGAAAAGTACATAAAGTTACAGATTCTATAATTCACTTGATGAGAGGACAGATCTATGATATTGATAGACGGAAGATATTTGCGATGGGCGGCGCTGACTCAATCGATAAGATGTACCGAAAAAAAGGGAAGAGTTGGTGGTCGCGCGAAATGCCGTCCGAGGAAGAGTATGAAGAAGCTCTTAAAAATGTCATGACCGCCGGGCGCGTGGATTACGTGTTTACGCATACCGCGCCGAGCAATGTCGTTAAGAGGATAAACGATTCCTTTGCGACGGACATTCTGACGGACAAGCTGGAGCTTTATTCGTCTCTGCTGGATTTTAAGAAGTGGTATTTCGGGCACTTCCACGTTTCGATTCAGGTGGACATTCAGGACAAGAAATTTGAAGGATTATATAACGAAGACCCCATCCGGGTTTGGTAAGGAGCAAAAATGCAGATTGGATTTTTTATCGCGTATTTGGTAGTAGCAATTGTCATTCTGATTAAGTCTATTGTGACAGACGTGAAGTGCGAGGAGGCGACGCTGACCTGCGCCGGGATGTATCTTGTAATGCAGACGTTTTTAGATACGTTACCGGACAGTACGAGGAATGAGATGGAGAAAGCTCTTGAGAATATCAAAGAAGAATCCATTAGAAGAAAAACCAACCGGGATGGAGGTGTAAAATGAAAGGATGAGCTATGAGAGAGAAGGGCTGCGAAAAATGCTTATGGAAAGAAGATTGCGAACGGCATAAGGAACGCGACGTCTGTGAATACTTTACGTTTGCAGACGATGAGGAAGAAAACGACGATTTTATAGAAAGATCCCGGCGGAAATTCCATTGCGAATGGGAAGAGTACGTCGAGGAATAAGAGGTACATATTGACGAACCGACCTTTTTACACTTATAAGTTTAAGTCTTCCAGATTAAAGGAGTCAGGATACAATGTCGTGATTACGTCGGAAGAAGCCCGGCGGCATGGCGAGATGATAGCGTTATCTGACTCTCAGTTTTTAAGAACGATCCGAGACATTACCGGGCGGAATGTGGATCACGACGTTCTGGAGGATTTGATAAGACAGAGGGATTTTTACAGGCGGCAGAAAGCAAGCCCGGAGAAGGGCGAAAAAATTCGTGAGATTCAGAAGAAGATCAACGATATGATGGAGATCCCCGAATACATCACGGTTTCAATGGACGATAACTCTCATTACGATTATATCTTCAAGAATGGGATTGTAGTAAATGGGCGAGAATACCGGCGGCTCTCATGTTCCGCCGGGCAAGCCCGCAATTCAACAGTGGTTCTTTGCGACGTTTCCATTATCGATGAGGTGAAGCGAAGAATCAACAACGGGCGGAAGATGGACAAGCCTTTAGCACCGAGCAAGTTTAACGCGTATTTCGGACTCGCGGGGTCGGCGACAAAGCTGGTGTCGGAGCCTCGGTTTATAGTAGTTCCGGACTACAAGAATACGGTTGATTTTGACGCGTATTTTGACACGGAGACAGGTTGGAATGAGGACGACGACATTGAGGTAAGGCGCGTAGAAAATGTCGAGATGAACCGCACGGATGGTATGGGGCTTATCTCTCCGGTGTTGTCAGAGAGGTGGGCGAAGGAGCTGGGGCTTGATTACATTCCGGCGCAATGGTGTATCCGGCAGAGCTTTATTAAGGGAATGGTATGTACGTTCCCGATACACGAATTCTGTGAAGAGGTGGCGGGCGGAAATTATATTGTCAATACCATCTATAAGGATGAAAACGGAGAGCCGATAAAGGCAGATCTCCGGGACTACGACCTGATTCTTACGGAGTCTCAATTCAAATTATGGGATTCGTTTGATTCGGTAGGACAGTACATAAGCAATTGTCACGAAAATAAGCTGTTTTGGGGCGTGTCACAGTATACGCCCAAATCGGCGAAAGACACGTTGACGCTGAATTATCAGTTTATACAGACACTCAATCTGGACGAGCATGATGTAAAGGAACTCTGTTCGCAGTTTGTGGACTGGATTGATGGCGTGTCGTACGAGAACTATCCGTACATGCTCCTTTATCTGACGGGGATTGACGATGAGGAGAAGCTGCGGAATTGGATGCGCAGCTCGGACAATTGGTGGGTTAAGTCTCTGATTCTCTGTCCGGATTTGATGAACGACAAATTCGTGCGGACGAAAATTCGAGACATGATAAAGACGCGGATTCAGAGCGGGTGCATGGGAGAGATTTGCGTAGACGGGAACTTTCAGGTTATGGTGTCTGACCCGTATGCGTTTATGGAGCACGTGTGCGGGCTGTCGGTTACGGGCTTGTTGGGAAAGGATGAGTTTTACTCAAACTATTGGAATGAGCGCGGCGTGACCGTTGTGGATAGTATGCGCTCCCCGCTTACCTATAGGAGCGAACACGTTGTCGCACACTTGAAGAAGAACGAAGAAACAGAGAAGTGGTATCGGTACTGTTATCTGGGGTTCATACTGAATTGGAATGGACACGAGACGGTTCGGTACGCCGGGTCGGATCAATCGGTTCTGCCTTTAGTGGCATAACGCGGTGAACCAACTGAGTTGGGTGTCGTTGAGATTCAACGGCTAACGGGGGACGTCTAAGTCGAAAGATATGACTATCCCGTGCGGTGGAATTAGATGCAACGTCGCTATGGAATATAAAAAGCTATTTAACAATTCGTCTTATTTGATAGATGAATATGGGAATGTGATGCACAAGAAAACTAAGAAAAAATTAAAAGTCTTGGGAGCGAATACTCCGATAATATACATACGCAGTAAATGCTACCGAGTAGAAGAATTGGTCGCAAAAACATTCCTTGGTGATTACGATACGGAAAAAATGATGGTTGTACATATAGATGGAAATATTAAAAACAATCATCACACAAATTTGAAGGTTGAACCCAGATTGAAGAATTTGGTATATAAGCCAATAGAAGGATTTGATAAATACCTTGTTTCTGAGTGCGGAGATGTGTATTCGTTGATAACTAAGAAACATATGGCTCCTGTCGAAGATCTTGATGGCTATTACAAAGTAACTCTTTCTAATAACAAAAAATGCACGACTTTTTTCGTTCATCGTCTCGTTGCGTCCGCTTTTTGCGAGAAAAAAGAAGGATGCGATGTAGTAAATCACATAGATTCAAATAGAAAGAATAACCATTATTCCAATTTGGAATGGACAACGCCATTTGGGAATTTACATCATGGAATTGAACACGGCTATGTGAAACTATACGGAGAGGATAATCCAAATAGCAAACTAACAGCCTGTGATGTGGAGAGGATTCGTGATATGTATGACAATGGCATTAGTGTTGCTGAGATTCAAAGAAAATATAATATTGTTACATGGGAAAGCATAAAAAATATAGTTGCAAGGAGGACTTTTAAGTAACATCATAATTCCATCGTGTAACGACTATCCCAAGGTTCCCCGGCTAATAAATAGAACAATAGGAGTACGGCGGATCGTATCCGTGGGTGAAATCCCCTTAAATGGAAGTGCCGCGCCCCTCATCGTGAGGGTGAAGATATAGTCTACTCCGCTCCAGAATGGAGAAGAAATACTACGAAAGTAGCGGTAGCAAGGTTTGATTACGACATAGTTGCGTCTACGTCCAATAAGGTTATGAAGATGCATACTTACATAAATGAGCTGCCCGTGACATACGACGCGCCGAAACCGAAAAAGATCTTGTTTACGGACGATGATCTTTACCGTTCAGATTTATTTGGGTTTGGCTCTATCATCGGGAGCATTACAAACAAGAGCAGCATTGCGTACTCGATGCTACCTCTAATCAAGAGAGATTACGGAGAGGATAGTGATGAGTATGATCTGACTGTTTCTCGTTTGCGGCAATGTTGCGTAGCACAGGGCAAGCAAATTGACAAAACCAAAATCGGACAAATGGTCAAAGGTATTCCGAAGATCTGGATTGAGAAGCAGGACGACGATACAGAACAGGCAGGGCTATACAACCGCATTCTTCTGAACAAGTATCCCTACTTCTTCAAATACAGATACAAGAACGCCAGAGATGATTTCAAAAAATACGAAGAAGAATGCAACTCTGAGTGCAAGTACAAGTTCCGGATGGAGTTGCAAGATCTTCTCAAACTGGAGCGCAAGACCTCGGCGCAGCTTGCGTTTCTTGACAACTACTACAAGTATATGCCGCTCGTGTACAGTGATTCTCCGATGAATCTCTTGTGCCGGTACATCGAGAGCATTGACTTCGAGATTGCGAAGAAGATAAAAGAGAGCGGTACGTTCGACCACTCTATATTATATAATGAAGAACACTTGCCGACGGACGATCAGTACAAGGCGGTTATCAAAGTGTTCGCCGAGTTCAAAAAGATGGCGCGAATTGTCGCAGTTCAAAAGGACATGGCGAAAGTCGAGGGCGACGAGTTCATGGATTACCAGAAGTTCCGTGTGGGCTGCGACTCGTGCTTAGACGCGCTCACAGAGGCTTGTAACGACGCGTATCTCGTCACGAACTGTCTGGTGCGGTATTTCTACGAGGAGAACCCAAAGTCCAGCAAGGAGCTATTATGGAGCATCTGCGGGCAGTATTTATACGATACTTTGAGAAGCAAATCTTCCGGCGCGGTGATGTTTCCTGTAAGAGATCCCGACGGCGATATTACATACTTGAGTAGAACCTATAGAATGAAGGAGGTGGTGCTTGATTGATTTCAAACAATTACAAGTACAACGAGATGGATTACGTAGATGCGATTTTACATAACGGTTTTATCACGAGCCACATTTACACGGAGATGTGCCTATTGGTTTTGTACTATCGGGACTTCATGAAGTACAAACCAAAGGCGCGGAAGGAAGCCCTCATCAAGTTCTGCCAAGAGAAGTGGGCGGATTACAATCCGGACATTCACTTTCCTTTAATCAACCGGGCGTTGCGCATTGCGGACAAGCACGTCCGGCTGGTGAGCGTCGGATACGTCAACGTGTTTAAGCATGACATCGAGGTGATTGACCGATATCCTGTAGGCTATGAGCATAAGAAACTTATGTTCACGCTGCTTGTAAGTCTGCGGTTGGACAGATATTACCGGATGCTGAAATTTGACAAAGAGTACAACACAAACATCTTCTACGGAATCGATTCGGTTATGCGCAACATCAAGAAACTGGCAGATATTCCGGGCAAGAAGGACTTGAATCTGACACTTATTCCGGATTTGATCGAGGCGGGGGCGATAACCCCGCTTCATCGTGGGCGGTTCTATCTGAACTTCATGGATGATTGCACAGAGGATGGAGAGTATGCTCTGGAGGTGGCTTGCTACGACAACATCGGGATTTACTACGACCTATATAATAATGTAGGGAACATTGGAATCTGTGAGAAGTGCGGGTCGCCATTCCGAAAAAATAGTAACCGACAGGTGAGATGCGCAGCTTGTAAAGAGAAAGTGTTCAAAGAGAACAAGAACAAGTATATGGCAGAGTATATGAAAAATAGGAGAAAACTGGTATGTTAGACATTTAGAGATATGCTTATTTACCTTATAAAATAAAGAGAAAATGAGTGCCGGGGAAATTTCCTATATATGAAAGGAGGATGGTTTGCGCTGTCCTCTCTTTTATTTTTGACCAAAGGAGTGAAAAGGTATTAAGCGAATTTCAAGTGGCATGGCGCAGTACATCCGGAAGAATCACAAAGAGATTTATATCACGGAGATCTGCCGATTCAAGAAGTCTCGACGAAAGAAGTACTTCATCGAAGAGACGGAAGAAGCGTTTGCGGCTATGAACGAGTACAAGGGCGTATAAGGTAAGAAAGGAGAATGGAATGATCACGAATTTCAAATGTGAGCACTGTGATAAAGTGTCTGTCTGTAAAATTTACGACATTCTGCGGAAGTTCGATGAGGACGCAAAGGTTCCGCTGGGCGTAGACATCACGATTGATCAGTGTTCTAATTTTGCGGAAGATTCCGAAGCCGAGGATGACGAGTAACGAGTATAAGCGTCAGTCCGGCGAATCGGAAGAAGAGTTCATCTATCGGGTCTGTTGTGCCAAAGATTTGATTGGCAGTTGGCAGGACGTAGCCGATATTATCAATGAACAGCTGGGATACGAGTACACCGAGTCGAAGTACCGGAAACAGTATCAGGCGTTCCAGCGCATGTTTGAAGCCAATAGAGAAAGAATCTCGCCGGGCGGAGAATATGCTGACCTTCAAGAACTCAAACGGGAACTTCAAAAGGAGCGCGTTAAACTTCAAACGGAAAAATCAGAATATGCGAGGTGGATTCGCGAAGAAGCGAGAGACGATCTTATTGTGGAGAAAGTTGTCGAGGCGATTCGAGATATGCCCCCGGTGAAGATTCCAGATTTTTACAAGGTTCATCCATGCGGGCGGTCTGCGATCCTTGCGTTTGGGGACGAGCATTATGGCGCGGAATTCAAGATTAACGGACTTCACGGAGAGGTTATCAACGAATATTCTCCGGATATTTTTGAGCGCCGGATGTGGGACTTACAATTCGAGATTTTCGATCTTATAGAGAAAGAGAACATCTCGGTGCTGAACGTGTATTCTCTGGGCGATTTTGCGGACGGTATTCTCCGGTGCGAACAGTTGCGCAAACTGCGGTACGGTGTGATTGAAAGCACTGTGCGGTACGCGAACTTCATCGCGGAGTGGCTGAACGAGCTGACCGAGCGAGTGATTGTGAAGTATCAGATGACGTATGGCAATCATACAGAGCTGCGGCTTATTGGGCAGCCCAAGGGAGCCTTTAAAGACGAGAATACGGGCTTATTCGTTCGTGAGATTATCGCGACGAGGTTGGAGAGCAATTCGAACTTTATTATGGTAAAGAACCCGACCGGGTTGATTTACGACGAAGTCGCGGGGTTTAAAGTTCTCGGCATTCACGGAGAAGTGAGCAACATGGAGAACGCAATCAATCAGTTCTCCAACACATATAAGACGCCGATTGATATTCTTATTGGCGGACATATGCACCATTACAAATCAGAGACGGTTGGCAGAAACCGCGAGGTTATCAACGTGCCGTCTATTGTAGGCATTGACGATTTTGCAATGCAGATTAACAAAACATCGAATCCGGGCGCAACGCTTTTGCTTTTAGAGGAATGCAAGGGCATCGTCACGGAGCATCACATCAAATTAGGCTGAAAAAGAAAGGTAAAAAAGGTATTATTATGACGTATAAAGAGTGCGTAAAGGCATATGCGGTATATGCGGACATTTCGTATGCAGAGGCAGCTCGCCGGGCAGACGTTCTGAAGAATTTCATCATCGACACGCTGGAGTCCGGTCAGGAGCTTAACATGACTGGTATCGGCAGGATGGGTCTTGCGATCAAACCGGCTGGTGATTACAGAAACCCGATGACGGGCGAGGTGGTACATAAGGAAGCGCGACCTGTCGTGAAGACGTTCATTTCTACTGCGCTGAAGGACAGATTTAAGAACGCGGACTTTAAGGTAGAAGAGGGCGAATAAGATGGGTGCGCCGCGCAAACAGGCTATGCTGAAGCAAGTCGCCGCGAACGCGCAAGTCTTTCAATGCACAAAATGCGGGAAGAAAACGGAGACGCCGAAAGGCGTCTTTCCGTACGTCCCGAAGTCTTCACTATATTCATATAACAAAGGGTACGCACACATCTGTTACGATTGTGTCGATAAGATGGTGGAAGAGCTCATCGAGGAGTATCAAGATAAGCAGTCAGCATACATAGTGATGTGCCATTATCTCGATATTTTCTTCGATGAGGAGAAGTATGCAGAGTTGTTGAAGGCAAGTCCGGATATGACGTTCAGCCTGTACTCCGGGCGCATGAACATGGGCAATGTTGACCGGAGCTTCGCCACAAATCTCGAAAGCATTATCTTATCGGGGAAGTTCTCCAAAACGGAGGAAGAAGTTGAAGCCGCCATTGAGCAGAAGTGGAGGCCGGAAGATCAGAGGAATCGCAACCACGTGCTGGCTACGGTTGGGTATGACCCTTTTCGCGATCCGTCTTATACTCAATCTGATCTGAAGTTCTTATTCAACACGCTGGCGGATTATCTGAGCGATGATGTTGCTACAGATCCACACCGCGTCCAGAGTGTGATTGAGCTTGTGAAAACTCTTTTGCAGCAAGAGAAAATCAATCAGCTTATTTCACAGGAACAGAATAAGTCGAAGTCCGATCCAAAGAGACTTAAAGATCTCGTTGATATTAAAAGGGATTACAACAGTGTCGTTAGCACTATTGCTAATGAGAATGGCATCTCTCTCAAAGGCTCCGGAAAGAATCAAGCCGGGTCAAACACTTTATCTGCCATTATGAAAAAGATGGTTGATACGGAGTATGAGCCGATAAAAGTGAACTTTATTGACGCAAAACTCTCAGATTCTTTCAAGGAAATTGCGGCGTTTAACGCCAAAGCTATTTTTGATGAGTTGAATTTTCAGCCAGATGAATTCTCGTCTATGGTTGCAAAGCAGTCTGAGATGATCGCAGAGCAGCAATCTGAAATCGACCAATTAAAAGAGGAAAACAGAAAACTCCGGATAGAGATGGGCGGTGAATAATGAGCGTTTACATAATCAATAAACCGTCTGCAAAGGAGCTGTCGCAACGGGAGTTAGAGGCGAACGAAAAGTATTGCAAGATAATCCAATGGGGGCGCGGACATCCTGTTGAATTTGGTAATCTGTTCTGTGGATTCGATCATTACGATTTTCAAGCATATGTTCTTTACAACACTTGGTTCTCTACGTTTGCATTATGGCTTGTGTGCCGAGACGGGAGTAAGACTTATATGATTTCGGAGTATGTAATGCTTCGATCACTTCTTTTTCCAATGCATAGAACTTATCTTCTTGCAAATTCTGGCGACCAGTCGAGAGAAATTTTTAAGAAGATTGAAGATATCTCCAAACGCCAGATCGAATCGGCGCGTGGCTTAACTGACGTTTTTTACAATGAAGTTGTAAAGAGTGGGGCAACGAGTGATGGGTTTGTAAAAGATCCCGCATCTAACAGACTTAAACTCTACAATAGTTCTGAAATTTTCACACTGAATTCCAATATCATTAATATCAAAGGTAAACGTGCAAATCTTGTTGTGTTCGATGAGAGTGCATGGATGTCCGAGGAACAATTTGTTCAGGCGGAACACTTTACAGACCAGAACAGTGAAGCGATTCTTGGTGGAGGAGTTGACATTCGGTTAGAGCCAAAGCCGTTCCCGCGCCAGCTTTTATACAGCTCTTCCGCGTCAGATACTGATTCTGAATTTTACAAGAAATTCAAGGACTTGTCCAGTAAAATGGCAATGGGGGACAGAAAGTATTTTGTTTGCAACTTTACCGTTGATATGATAATGGCGGCAAAAAAAGGCGGAGAACCTTATGCTCCTCTGATTTCAAAAGAAAAGCTCAAACAAGGTATGGTCAATCAAGAAAAAGGTGAACGCGAATATTACAATAAATTCACGTCCGAGGTTCACGAAGGGCAGATTGTAACGCGGAGAGATTTCATGAAAGTCACAGAAAATCGATTACCGGAGCTTTCTTATTCTAAGGGTAAAAAATATATTTTTGCATGGGATTCTGCACGTTTGAACGATAATTCTGACATTGGCGTTGCTTCCATTTATTTGGATAAAAAGACAGGTTGGAATATGAATATTGAAAACTGCATCAACCTTGTAGATGTCAATACCAAGAACAAAACTCCAATGCGTATGCCAGAACAAGTGGAAGAATTCAAAAAGATTTTGCTCAGATACAATGGTAATGAAACTGGAGCGGTTGATTACGAGAATGTTGAAGCTGTCATTTGTGATTCTGGTGCTGGCGGTCAGATGGTTGGTGGCATCGCAGATTATTTGCTTGCTGATTGGTACGATGAATCTGGAGAAAAACATAAAGGGATTATTGATGCAGATCATAAAGCCAATGAAACAGCGAGGATGGAATTCCCGGATGCAGTTGATATTATGAAGCTCGTAGATCCGAGAAAGTACCGAAACGATCTTTTTGACGCGGCTGAAAAAATGACGAAGCTTGGTGTTGTTCATTTTCCGGCTGAATATGACGGAAAGGATTTTATTACGTTTTATTCAGAAGATGGAAACGACGAGACAATCCAATTGAGTTTTGAAGAACAACTTGCATTAGCGCAGATTACCCTTATGAAGGACGAATCGGTGCTTATGTGTAAATACCAGAGTAACGGTAACGTAACGTATAATTACCCGCCGGATAAGCGGAATAAGGTACACGACGACCGCGCGTTCGTTTACGCTCTTTTGTGTTGGTATCTTGCAAAACTTAGAAAAAATGAGCTTCGGGATAACTCTTCGGAGCTTGAAACAAATGTGGCAGAATTAATTATGGCTCGCGCCCCGAGCTATTTGAGACGTTAAGAAAGGAGGATGATGCCATTGGAAGCAATTCCTTATTCTAATGAAGCAATTGAGAAAATGCAGGAAGCTCCCGAATTTGATGAGAAGCTGGTCGCGCAATTTCAGCAGAGCTTAGACCTCTTGCGTTTTTCAAAGGCGGCGCGGACACAAATCCGAGATTCCAATCAGCGGAGTAATACCTCCGTTTCTTATAATAAATATTCTAAAAGCTCTATTGTGAGCTATCTTGAAAACCCCGAGACAAATGAGAAAAGTCTACGGCAGATGTCGCGGTATCTTTATAACATCAGTTGCCAATACCGGCGATTGATTCAGTATTTTTCTCAGATGCTCACGTTTTCTTATATCATGAGCGGCGTTAATATTGACGAACGTACAGCGGATCCGGAGAAGTATTACGCGTCGTATCTAAAGGCTCGGCGGAGTATGGAAGTCATCAATGTCCGGCACGAGTTCTCGAAGATTCTCGAAATTGCCTTTAAAGAAGATATCTTTTACGGCTATGTCAATGAGACGAAAGATTCGTTCCAGATTATCCAGCTTGACCCGGAGTATTGTAAAATCAGCGCGATTGAGGACGGGTGCTATGTCTTCCAGTTTAACTGTGGATATTTTGACACATATAGCTCTCAGCTTCAGTATTATCCATCTGAATTTGAGGCGGCTTACAATGCATACAAATCTGACCGAAACCAGCAGTGGACGGAGATTCTTCCGAAGAAACAGATCTGTATCAAGATCGACGAGTCCACGACTGTTCCGATACCTCCGTTTGTATCTCTCTTTTCTGCACTGGCGGATATTGAGGATTACCGAGCAATGTCAAAAGACGCGTCCGAGGTGGGCAATTATAAGGTTGTTTATCTGAAGATGCCTGTAGATGATATGGGTCGCTTGAAAGTTCCGAAACCGCTTTGCCAAGAGGCTTACAACACTTTGCTGAGTATTCTTCCGTCCGGCGTCGGGGCGTTCCTTACTCCCATCGACGTGGACTTTGTAAACTTCTCGCAGAATTCTTCTCTGAACGACACGTCGGTTGTCATTGAAGCGGAGAATGATTTCTGGCGGACGGCAGGTGTGAACGCTCTTATGTTTGGCGCAGGTGACGATCCGTCTTCTTACGCGCTTGAGATGTCTGTTCACTCTGATGAAGCAGTTTGCTTCCGGGTGCTGCGGCAATTTGAGAGATGGTGCAACCGGAGACTAAAGCAGATCTCCGGCAGTTATAAATTTGCGGTTACGTTCTTAGATACCACTATTTTCAATTATAAAAACATGAATGACCTCTATGTCAAGATGGGGCAGTATGGGCTTCCCGTTCGACAGGCGATTGCTGCGACAGCGTCGTTTACTCCGTCTATGGTCATAGGTCTTGCGTATCTTGAGAACGAAATTCTGAAGCTATATGAACATGAGGTTCCGCTTATCAGTTCCAATACAATGAGCTCCGATGATACTGGCGGTCGCCCGACGAATGAAAGTCAAGGCAAACCGCTTAGCGAAAGTGGAGAACAAACAGCGGATAGTGGCGGGAATCTTAACCGGGTGGAATGAAAGGAAAGAATATGAAATTTATCTATACGAAAAGCATTGAGATGGCGGGCGAGTTGACTCGTCGCGGATTTCCGTTCATTTGCAAATCCGGAGATTATTATGTATTCGAGAACAAAAACGAGTTAAACTTCTCGTTTGATAAATCCTCGCGCGATCTCATTTTGACGAATAGGCTTACTTTTCAAAGGGGGGGTGTGTGATGGAGATTTTTTCGGTTCCTGTAGAGTACTCCGTTGACAACATCGTGAGTTTGAATGATCAGCTTGCGAAGGCACGTCTTCGGGTTGCTTATACAGGAGCAAATAGGAACGGGTCGGTCATTGAAAAACCGGCATTTGAAAAGGCGGCGGCGACTTTGCCGTATCAGCCTGTAGTAGCCCATTATATTAAAGAGAATGATGACTTCGGCGGGCACGATGTGGACTTTGAGGACGATTAAGGCACGGAATGTGCATTACTTAGTCCGCTGCATTTGGAAACGATGCAGTGTATTGCTTTGAATTGCTGGAAACTCTTTAGAACCATATTACCACAACGTAACGATGAAACAAGCGTAAGCGTGATGGTTTGAAAAAGATATGGATTAGACAATCAGCAGCCAAGCCTCGAATAGAGGAAGGTTCAACGACCAGACGAAAGTCGTAGGGGCAAGAGTCCCGAAGTGGAGCGCACCTAAACGCGAAAGCGCATGGTGAATGATATGGTCTATGCTCTCACGAGAGTGGGAGAAACAACTACTTATGATATAACCGGCAAGGACAGGGAGTAGCTACCCTTTTGAGTTTTCCTTGACTCAAATTACTTGCCGTTTATATAAATCTTACACGGAAGGAGGTGTAAAGATGAAGAAAGGCTTTAGAATACGAATATATCCTACGGAAGAGCAGGAAGAACTGCTCTCTTTTTATTGTAAAACAACACACAATATGTGGAATTTTTTAGTGGCAAAATACAAGGACAAACTACCTGTGTGTAACTGCTACGGGATCAAAGATTACACACCACGTGATTTAATCAATGAGTTTGGAGTTGAAATCCCTCAGAGAATTGCGTTTGGTGTAATGAAAACATATTGTGATGCAGTTAAACGACGCTTTGATAAAATCGGAAATGCTCCGAAGTTTCATAAATACGATCCCCACAAACAATCATTCTATGTTACGAGCACTACTGTAAAAGTCAAAAATGACACAGTTCAGATGACATTAGTTGCAGGTAAAAAAGTAACATCAAAAAACATTCTTTTAGATCCTCAGCAAATTGAGAAGTTTGACATTACAGAAATCATCGAACCGAGATACACTTGTCTAAAAGGTAAGTGGTATATCTCTGGATGCTGTAATGTGGCAGACGTCGAAGATTCTGGGATTGAAGAATGGATAGGGCTTGATTGGGGAATCAAGAATTTTATGACGACTTCAAACGGAGAGTTTCTGAATTATCCAAAAACGGTTCTCAGAGAATATCAGAGGATCAAGCGTCTGCAATCTATAATGGATAAAAAGAAACGTGGGTCAAAAAACCGAGATAAAATGAAGAAAAAATTATCCTCGGCATACGAAAGGCTTGAAAACTTAAAGAGAGACTTTATCGAAAAGAGTACGACCGAAATTTGTAAGAAATCAAATGTGTCCGTAGAAAATCTGAAAGGAATAGAAAAACGTCCTCAGAAATTCATACGAAGACAGATGATGATTGCTCCAAGAGATCGGTTTGTCGAAAAATTGGAGTGGAAGTGCAAACGGTTCGGAACTCGTTTCGTAAAAGTATCTCCGGCGTACACAAGTCAAACGTGCAGTGTTTGCGGTGAAGTACATAATTTGAAACTCAAAGATCGTGAGATGATCTGCGAGTGTGGGAATCATATGGACAGAGACGTAAACGCGGCAATCAATATTCGTAACGCAGCGCAAGCTGCATCGGTGTTTGTTGCACCGTAAAGCCCATAGCATGGGTAGTTGCTTTTGGTTACGAAACCAGAAGTAATAAAACAGGGAGAAAGTTGTAAAGAGATCCCGCTGACGAACGTCATTGGTGTCGTCCCGGCGGATACGCATTGCGATTTTGAAATTGTGACGGAAGAAAGCGGCGTCCATAACTACTTTTCTATCGACGTGATTCTCTGGAAGCGGCAGAAGGAATTTGAAGTGATTCAGTCTAAGCCGTTTGTGAAGCACAGTATGGAGATTGAAGTTCTGGACGGGCATCGAGAGAGCGACGGTTATCATATTTCCGAATTTAAGTTCCTCGCTTTTTGTTTGTTGGGTGATGATGTAGAGCCTTGCTTTGAGGGCTCTAAGCTAACGCTGTTCAACTGTGACGCGGCGCAAGCTCAATTTACTGAATTCCTTGCTACAGTCAAGGACTACTTAAATAGCGATCAACCGCTCTCGGCGGGTGAATCGAATATAGACTCTGAAAGAAAGGAGGAAAAATGCGAAATGGACAAGAAGACTATTATCCTGAATATGGGTCTTAATCCGGATGAAATCGGTATCGACTTTGATGCTATTACGGATGATGAATTTAGCGCGAAAGTTTTTGAGCTGACCAGCAATATTCAGGAGCAGATTCGTCGCGCTCTGGGCGATAGAACGATTGAAACCGAATGGGGCACTGCCAGAGAATATTGGTATTGTGATTCTGATCTTGAGAAGCATGAAGTGTATGTTTGGGGGTATGCAGATGATCGTCTGTATGGTTTCACTTACGCGATGGGAGGCGACGCGGTCAAGATTGATTTTGAATCCAGAAAACCGATGAAGTTTGCAATTGTTCCGTTTGAAGGCGAAGAGGGAGAACCCTCTTTTCTTTTTGTGAAGGAGCTGTGCAAGGTGGTTTCTGACCATGCGGACGCGACCTATACCGTAAAGATGGACGAGCAGAAGACTGCATTTGAAGCAGAAAAAGAAGCAATTGAAACCGAGAAGAATGCGGTTTCCGAAAAGCTGACGGCGGCGGAGGCTCAGATTGAAGAGCTTACCACTTATAAGAAGAATGTAGAATACGCTGCGGCAAAAGCAGAGAAGGATGCTCTTATTTCTAAATGGAGAACCAATCTGAATGGCGTAGAAGCGTTTGAAACTCTGGTCACGAAAGCGGACGAATACGAGCTGGCAGATCTCGAAAAGGAGATTAAGGTGATTTTTGCGGACGCCCGCGCCAACTTTACTATTAAGGAAGCTCCGAAAACTCGAATTCCTTATGGCACTATCGAACCCAAATCCGCTGAAGAGTATGGCGGACTTTATGAGAAGTACGGCATGAAGCCGACTAAGTAAAATAATTAAGGAGGAAAAAGTGATATGGCAAAACATGCTATCGTAAGAACCGACAACCTTCTCGGCACTGACGCTCGTGAGGCTCTGGTTTCTTTTAAGTATACTGCGTCCAACGCTGACGCAGAAATTGACAATGGTAATATCGTAGTTCTCGATGGTCTTTACACTGATGCTGCTGGCGCAATCGAAAGCCGCGAAGTGTTCAAGGCAAAAGCTATGGCTGTTACTTCTGTAGTTCCGAATCTGATTCTCGTTGCTTCCGTTGAGGAGATGCCGGAGAAGGACAAGTACGATCTCTCTGAGTATACCAACGAGGCTGGCAAGATCTGCCGTGGTTATCGTCTGCATTCCGGCGGTGTTTACGCTGTAACTAAGGAAGCTCTTACTATTGCATCCGGTTATACCGTAGTCGTTGGTTCTGTTATCGAAGCCGTTGCTGGCACTAAGCCGAACGCTGTGGCTTCCGTTACTTCCGGTTCCAAGCAGATCGGTACTGTAGAAGCGATTGAGACTGTTGGTAGAGATACCTACTATGTCATTCGCGTTCTGTAATTTATAAAAATAAACGAAAGGAGATATACATATATGGAAAACTTTGTTCAGCTTGCCATCGATGCTTATAAAGGTCGTGGCACTCAGGCTAACTATTCCGCTGATGATACGCAGAAGGTTCTTAGAGAAGAGCTCATCGCTATGAATGGCGGCGAAATTAAGGTTACTAAGAAGTCTCTCCGCGACCATCCCGAGATGTTCTCCAAGATCGAACAGGTGATTACCATCGCGCGCGAAGATGGTTTCAAGGAAAACGACTTCTTCATGGATACCGTAGATTACCACAACCTCGCTGAAGGTGATACTATGGAGTTCCAAGTAGAGGATGATGTTCGTTACGTTGTGGATCCTGTGGCTAAGGGTACTCTCGGTCTGCGTAGACAGAGAATCAACGGTATTCGTACCATCGTGCCGACTCTGAATGTGTATGGCGTTCGTGTGTACGAAGAACTTACTCGTGTCAACTCTGGTGCTATCAACTTCAATGATATCATTGGTAAGGTTGTCAACTCCCAGATTCAGAACCGTTATTCTCAAATCTATTCGGCATTCAATAAGCTCGGCTCTTATGGCGATCTTGATGAAACCAAGACCAAGACTGGTACTTATGCGGAGAACGACCTGATTGATCTGTGCTCCGATCTTGAAACCGAGTTCGGTAATGTTACCATTTTTGGTACCAAGAAGGCACTTTCCAAAGTTGCTATCGATACTGTTGCTTCCAACGCTGACGCGGCAAGAAATGACAAGTACAATGGTCTGTATTACAGCCGGTTCCATGGTTGGTCTATGGTTGGCGTGAAGAACGTGCTCAAGCCCGGCACTACCACTAAGGCTCTTGCTGATAATAAGATTTATGTATTCGCTGGTAATGACCGCCCGATCAAGTTCCTTACTCGTGGTGACACTCTGATCGACCTCCGTACCGGCACTGACAACGCTGACCTTACGCAGGAATACACCGCGCTTGAAGAGTTCGGTATCTGCGTTCCTGTAACCAGAGGCTTCGGCGTATACACTCTGTCTTAATCAATCAGAAAGAAAGGAATCGGAATGGAAAAAACACTTGAGGTAAAAACGGCTCCCCGTGCGAAGAAAACCACGGGGAGTTCTACCAAACCTGTAGAAAACGAAAAAGTTGAAACCGTTACTCAGCCTGTAGAAGAAAAGAAAGCGACCGCGATGAAGAAAGTCATTGAACGAAACAGTCATGATCTCAACGAGCTTATTCTCGTGAAGAACATGACGCCGGGCAAGCTCATCTACATCAGCAAACGTGTTCAGGGTTATCGTGTTGACTGGGAGAATCGCGACGATGTGCAGTATATGGAGCTCATTGAGCTTATGAATATGTTCGCGTCTCAGCGTGCCTTCTTCAGTGAGAACTGGATCTGGGTTGAGCCGGAAATTCTTGAATATCTCGGCGCGGCAAAGTTCTACGAATCTTCTCTCGCGCCGGAAGATCTGGCGGCGATTTTCAGTCTGCCTGTAGATCAGCTCATTTCTACGATCTCTCGCCTGACGGACAGCATGAAGCTGACTGTGCGGAGATACGCAAAAGAGAAGATTGTAAAGGGAGAGCTGACCGATCTGAATGTCGTCCGGGCGCTCGAAAAATTCTACGAAGAAGAGTTTGAGGACGAGGAAGAGTAAGGTGGTGCATAATGTTAGATACGGATTGCACACAGCTTTACGGCAGGTTCTATAACAAGATTACAGACTATGATCTTGGGAATATGTGCCCTTCTTATGAACAAGATATCCTCTGGGACTACTTTGTCTCCGCTTATCTCCAATACAAAAGATGGACAGGCGACAATATTGCGATTGATCTAAATACGCATACCATCGAGCAGGAAGTGACAATTGAACAGCTGGATCTTCTTGCCACAGGCATGGTATATCACTGGCTCTCGCACATCCTCAACAACAGCGAAGCAATGCGGAACGTGATGAACACGAAGGATTTTCAACAATTCTCGCCGGAGAAAATCGTCGGGCGGATTGCATCTGTTCGTGAAACCGCTTACAAGGATTTTCGATACGATTGTATTGAGGGTTCTTTTATTGGAGGTGACTGATGGAAATTCAAGTATATCTACAGTCGCTGACCGGGAAGATCTTTAAGATTCTGCCAATGTTTGAGAATGAGGATGAGACGCTGAACACATACATGGCGCATTTGGTCGCGGAGCTATCCGGCGGCTCTTTTTCTTTTCCGGAATTGAGCTCTGACGCGGGATACATTTCGCTTCTCAACGGCGTCAATTTCATCTTGCACCACGATTGTTCTGTGAAGCAGTGCAGGAGGGAAGTGTTCAATATGCTTTCTGTTGTTGCCGTTCTAATCGAGAAGTACGGGCGGTGATAGTATGGCGAGTAGAGAAGCATATATCGCCCGGCTGATGAGCAAGGGCAAGACGAAACGCGAACGTGATTTGAATTGGTTGAAGCAGAACGTTCAGAACAACGTCAGCGATTTGCTTTCTTATCATGAAGTTCTTATTAACGGAGTGAAAGTTGGAATCACGGCGGAGAGTACAGAAAAGGCGTCTGTGAAAAAATTCACGGCGGCTCCGAATGAGCATATAGGCTATGGTGACTACGTTCTTTGGGATGGTATTCATTGGATTGTATCCGAGAGAGATTACGATGATGACGTGTACATTCGGGGCAAGATCACGCAGTGTAACTACTTTTTAAAATGGCAGAATGAGAAGAACAAAATTGTCGGGCGCTGGGCGGTCATCGAAACGGTGACGCGTTATAATAACGGTGTTTTTGAGGGGAAGTTCATTGACAACATTCAATCGACGATTTCTGCCATGATTGGCTGCGACGATGAGACGATGAAGCTCAAACGAGACTTCCGGTTCCTCGCGGACATCTATTCCGAAGAGCCGTATGCTTTTAAGATCACGCAGCGTGACGTTCTATCGAAATACTACGGTGACTCCGGACTGATCACGTGGGCTCTGACGCAGGAAGGATTCAATCCAGAGACGGACAACACGGAGCTCATGATCGCTGATTACCGGGAACCGGCAGAAGAATCGACGATCACCGGGGCGGACATTATCTATATCGGCAGAAGCGCAAGCTATACCTCGCCTTTAACGAGTCCTAATTGGACTTTGATCGATGCTCCGATTGATTGGATTGTCTCCAAGAATCAGAGCTGCGACATTATGATTCCGGTCGATCTTTCTCTCGCCGGAAAATCTATCACGTTGAGTGATGGGACGAATGAGAAAAAAATCACGATCAAGGCTTTACTGTGAGGTGGACATGGACAGTTATTTCAATACAACTGGACTCAGCAAACAAAAGTTTATCATGGACATTCTCGCGGATGAAGATCTTGTGAAGTGTCTGAAATATCCAATAGCAAACTTCTTAGATGGCGCGGCGGTCGATCCAACGTCGCTTCTATATGAAAATATATTCCCGACAAAGTTTGTGCCGAATGTTCACGAGGATGTTCGATCTTATATTTGTATGGGATTCCAATACGCAAAGAGTAGAAGCTCTAATCTTTACTATTGCGTATCGGATGTATCTCTTTATATGTTTTGCCACAAGAGTATTGTGAGAACGGAATACGGAATGACGCGTCCGGACTATATGCTTGCGCATGTCGATGCTTTTATGCATGGGCGGCGAAGCAGTGAATGGCTCGGGCAGCTTGAATTTGTAGACGGCGGCGATGAAATCTTAGACCAGAATGGGAACTATGTCGGCGTCTATGTTCGATATAAGGGCGTGGGGATGAGTTGACAACAGATTCCTTAAATAAGAGCCTTGTATTCAATTCCAGTAGGCCGTACTACGTGGATAAGATTCCTATTTATCCAATAACAATTGATACTATTCGTGAGATTGGATATGACGGGTACATGCAGCGTCTTTTTTGGCTGGCGATTACTGACCATGAAATTAACGCAATGATCGTTGAAATGAAGGATAAGATCTCGCCGCTCGGTTTTCTCGTTCTGCTTTTAGAAACAAACGAGGAAATTCGAGAGGTGATTTTATCGGCGTTTCTGTTGGTGACGCATTGTCATGTTGCGTGGAATTTGGAAGAGATGAAAATCTTTACGGATGATTTTGAAATTACAGAAGAAAATTTCTTGCGGTTTCAGCAAATTGTCTGTGAGCGGAATCTTTACAAGACGGAGGAGATACACGAGAACCCATCCAATGAGAAAGCCCGGCAGCTATTAGAGCGGTCGAAGCAATTAAACGAGAAGCTACGTAAGATGCGCGGGGATGGTGACGGTGTGACAATCGCGGATATTATTAGCATTTGCGCCGCGCGGATACACGTTCACCCGGATGAGATGGGGCGATACGACCTTTGGCAGATTAACGATCTGATCGGGCGACTCAAGATGGACGACGATTACAAGGTTGGCGTCGAGTCTTTGGTGCATGGTGCGAAAAAAGAAGACGTTGATCTGACTTATTGGATCGGAGCAAATATCAATTTGTTAAATGGGGACTGATGTCCTCTTTTTTATTTATGTGAAAGGAGAAAAAACACTATGGCTGGTTCTAACGAAAAGTTTGGTGTAAAAGAAGTACTTGACGTAACCCTGTATGACATGGCTACCAACAAGCCCGTCATTCGTTTCGATACGCTTAAGTCTGCTTCTATCAATATTACTGCTGAAAAGGTGTACGCACGTGGTGGTCGAGGCAACCCGAAGCTGATTACGTGGGAGCTTAACAAGGAAGCTACCATGACTGTCGAGGACGCTTTGCTTTCCCCGAAGTCTTTCGAGCTTGTGTCCGGTATCGCGGTCACTACTGCTGCCCAGAATCTCCCGATGCGTCAGAGCACCGAGTATGGAGAAGATGGCAAGAGCAAGGGCGACCTGTATCCGCTCAAGGTCGGCACTGGCGGTAAGCTGACCCTTGCATATGCTCCTGTTGGCGGCAAGGACAAGGTGTTTGTTTACAAAGCTGACGACGATTGCGGTACTGCGCTTACCGTGTCTGCTGTTACTACCAAGGAGGTAACTCTGACCGGTGCAACCGAGGGCGACGCTGTTATCGCTTATTACGATTTCGCTTCCCCGGCGACTACTCAGACGTTCACTATCGACTCTTCTACCTTCGCTGGTACGTATAAGCTCGTTGGTGACACTGTGGTTCGTAACAAGGATACCGGTAAGGATGAGCCGTTCAAGGTTATCATTCCGAATATCAAGTGGAGTTCTGCGTTCTCGTTCAATTTTGCGGCAGAGGGCGATCCGTCTACTCAGTCTTTCGAGTGCGAAATTCTGAAGCCGTCGAATTCTAACACGATGATTCAGCTCTACAAGTACGACGAATAAGTTTTTTGAAAATAAGGACGTATGATTTGCTCTGCGTCCTTTTTTATCTTGATTGGATGAAAGGATGAAAAAGATGGTTTTATATACGACTGGATGCCCGCGCTGCGAGATGCTTGAGAAGCTGTTGAACGACAAGGGTATGAAGTACGAAGTCTGCACGGACAAAGACGTGATGGCGGGGAAGGGGTTTGAAACCGTTCCTATGTTGGAAGTGGATGGCAAGATAATGAATTATAAGGACGCTGTGAGATGGGTCCAAAATATGTAAGGAGTAATTGTGAAGAGCAGCAAGAGTATCGTTGACTCCTATTTGAAAAAAGAGGATTGGAGAGTAAATGAAAATTCCAATTCACCGTTTAGCTTCGGTGGGTTGAATAAATATATTACAGCAGAAGTTAGCAAAGATTATTGGCTTAGAGAAGTTTACCCGGAAGAGATTTCAAAAGCATATGTAGGTGGATATATACATTTGCACGATTTGGGAGGGCTTTCGTTATACTGTAATGGTTATTCTTTGAGAGATGTTCTTATGAAAGGCGTAAGAGGAATTCCGAATATCCCGACTTCTGCTCCGGCGAAGCATTTTGACTCTGTATTGAATCAGCTTGCGAATTTGGTAACGATTTTTCAGAATGAAATCATGGGAGCGGTTGCCTTCAATAGTTTTGACACGCTGTTAGCTCCGTTTATTAAGAAGGATGGACTGTCTTATGATGAAGTAAAACAGAATATGCAGAACTTCATTTATAGTATCAATTCAAACTCTCGTGCCGGAGCGGAGCCAGCTTTTTCAAACCTGACTTTTGATTTGACACCGCCAGAAGATTTGCTCGATGACTTTGTAATTATTGGCGGGAAGTTAGATGATTTTACATATGGTGAGTGCCAGCATGAAATGGATATGTTGAATCGAAGTTTCTTTGAGATTATGCTTGAAGGCGACGCAGAGGGAAAGTTGTTTGCGTATCCGATTCCGACGTACAATATCCATAAACGGTTTGATTGGGATAATCCGAACAATGATTTGTTATGGGAACTCACAGGAAAATTTGGGACTCCGTATTTTGCCAACTTCATCAATTCTGATATGGATGTAAGTGATGTCCGTAGTATGTGTTGCCGACTCAGACTTAATCTCGCAGAGCTTCGACGTCGAAATGGCGGTCTATTTGGAGCAGGAGATAGCACAGGAAGTATTGGAGTGGTTACAATTAACCTACCCAGAATCGCGTATGAAAATCGCGGAGATACTGGTGGATTTTGGAAGTCTCTTGATTATTACTTAGATGTAGCAAAAAATAGCTTGATGATAAAAAGAAAATGGCTCCAAGAGAATGTTCTCAATACAAAGGCTATTCCTGCGTTCATCGAATACGTTGGGACTTTGGATAATCATTTCAGTACGATTGGAGTTATTGGGATGAACGAGTGTTGCGAGAACTTTTTGGGCGTTGATATTGTAGATCCGGAAGGTAAGCAATTCGCTCTTGATATTGGAGATCACATCAGAAACAAGCTATTGGAATATCAAGATTCTTGTGGGTGTTTATTCAATTTTGAGGCAACTCCGGCTGAGTCAGTTTGTTATCGATTTGCATTAAAAGATAAAAAGGACTATCCGGATATATTTACGCAAGGATCCGGGCAGGATTGCTACTATACAAACAGCTGTCACATTCCAGTAAAAGATATTACGAGCATTAACGGCACCTTTGCTCACCAAGAAGCGCTGCAAACTCAATTTACGGGAGGCACTGTTATCCATTGCTATTTGGAAGGTGGCATTAGCGGAGAGCAAGCGAAAGCTATTGTCCGAGCCATGAACGAGAAATATCGAGTGCCTTACATGAGTTTGTCTCCAATTTCAAGATATTGCGAAACTCACGGGTATGTGTCTGAGCATGTTGATATTTGTCCGAAGTGTGGGAAGCGGCTCAAGAAGTACCAGAGGATCACAGGGTATTTACGATGCGTTGATAATTTCAATAAAGGTAAAAGAGCTGAGTTTAACGACAGAAAGCAACTGTGATGCGACTCAAAACCATCGTTGAGGAATCTTTTGATTACTATAGGTATCCTGTGTTTTTAATGGCGGCGGCGGAATGTGATTTCAAATGTTGTAAAGAAGCTCACATCTCCGAAAAGGTTTGTCAGAATTATCCATGGAGCTTTAAGCCTGTAAAGCTATGGGATGATGAGGATATCATTCGCAAATATCTATCAAACCCAATTTCAAAGGCGGTCTGTTTCGCGGGGCTGGAACCGTTGCTTCAAGCGCAGGAACTGTACTCGTTTATGAGGTTGTTTCGGAAGTATAGTGAAGATCCCATCATTATCTACACGGGGTACAATCGGAACGAGATTGAATATGCGATCAGCTGTTTTGAAGCGATTGCGGAGAAGAATGTGATTGTCAAATTCGGTCGCTATGTGCCGGGGCAGAAGCCGCATTACGATCCTGTGCTTGGCGTAAATCTGGCGTCGGACAATCAATATGGAGAGGTGATTTGTTGAAAATTCATGTAAACAAAGACAAAGAGTTTGTCGCCAAAGTTAGGGCGGCGCTCAAAGAGAATGACGGATACTGCCCGTGCCGTCTCGACAAGACTCCGGACACACTTTGTATGTGCAAGGAGTTTCGCGAGATGGAAGATGGCGAGTGCTGCTGCGGTCTATATTGGAAAGAGAAGGATCCGTATGAATCGCGGGCGGACAAAATTTAATGTAAGCAAAGATGCGTCCACGCGTACATTTGAAGGTGTTACATATGATTCCGCGATGGAGATGAAATTCTATCGAGATTATGTAAAACCGATGCTGGAAAATGGGGAGCTTGCTTCTTGCGAGAGGCAGGTTCCTTTTGTTCTACAGGAATCCTTTTTATATAAAGGAAAGAAAATTCGGGAGATCACGTATGTGGCGGACTTCGTTTTGGAATATGTAGACGGGCGCATTATTGTTGTTGATGTAAAAGGTATGGCGGACAGTGTTGCCTTATTGAAGCGGAAACTGTTTTGGTTCCGATTTCCGGATAAGGAATATGTCTGGATGTGTTATTCAGCAAAGGACGGCGGGTGGGTGACTTATGAGAAAGTTGCGGAACGCCGCCGAAAAGATAAAAAGGGAAAGAATGGAAAGGAAGAAAAAGATGAATAAGATCACGGTAAATACGATTGATGAATTTGTAAAGTCTCGCGCACGTGAAGATATCAAGATTCAGGTAGGCGATGACATGATTTGTATCCGGACAGATTTTGATCTTGATGAAGCGGAGACTTTTGTAAATCGTGTAGCGGGCGCGGTTGTGAATGAAAGTGGTTATCACCCGGCGGCGTTTTATCCCGTGTTTGTTGCGACGGTGTTTCAAATGTTTTCAAACGCCAATGTTCCGACGAAGAAGATTGACATTAGCGGAGAGAAAACTTCTGTTCTGGACTTTGGGAAGATTTCTGCATGGGCGCGGGAGTTTTTTGAAATCATTGTCGGGAACAAATGGTTCAATGAGTTGGAGACGAACTGTTACCAGAAAGTGGAGTTTCTTTTAAAGGAGAGAGAAAAGGATACAGTAGTGAGCAGGTTTATCCAAAGGTTGTCTGATGAGCTTGATCGGATGCAAATGGAACACGACATGGGCGCGGCGGATGTGTTGAAGTCTATGGCGATCCAGACGAATAAAGAAGAATGACGAGGTGATCTTATGCCGCCTGTAAAAAGCATAGAGGATCAGATTGCGGAGATGTTGAAGTCTTCGATAGCTGATGATGATATAGATTCAATTTTAAAAAGCGAAGCGGCGCGGTTGAAAGGATTGATTGAAAAATATATCAATGAATATTATGCGTCCTATGACCCGGTTGTATACCGTCCGCGAACCAACAGCTTACGGAATGGTGTTCGGGTGAATACAGAAGTTAAGAATCGCAGCATTGATATTTATTTTGATGATGATACAGTTTGGGGGCCGAGCGTTAAGAATAAATCTGATGAACCGTGGGGGTTCACACCCATTTTGATTGACGCGGGATGGAGCATCAAAACGCAAAAACCGATTCGCAAACATATGTTTGATTATTACGAAGGATACCATTTTTTACAGTCGGCATTAGATGAATTTCAAAAAAACAACCCGTATGATCTTCATGTAGAAGTGATTGTAACGCCACACGCGTCTTCTGAATTCTCTAGTGGGTTCAGGTTGAGGAGCGACCACAGAGATATGTACGACAATATGGGATTCTGAGAGGGAGGAGGAATTAATGGCTACAAATAAAACATTAAAAGTAGTTGTCCGGGCGGATTTGAGTCAAGGCAGTATTAATGAGCTTTTACAAGACATAGATACTTTACAAACCAAGGTCAATAAAAAATTGGAAGTAACTGCGCACATCAAAGACATTGTGATTGATGAAAGTGCGTTAAATTCCGTCAAAGGAAAGATTCAGAAAATCTTCAATACGGTCACGGTTGACATCAATGGTAATATTCTTGGAGTCGGCACGGGAAAGGCAGATGGAATTACTTCCATCGAGAAGTACGCGAAGACCATTGAAACGCGGCTACAAAACATTTTTAATCCGAAACTCTTTAGTGACGGTTCAAAGATCAAGAAAGAGTTTGATGATTTGGCGGACGCAATTAAGAATGCCAAAACCAAGTCGGAGCTTGATAATCTGTTTGACAGGGTGTTTGCGTTCAAAAACTCGATAGAGGGCGTGTACAAGCCGTTGTCAAGTTTGCAGGAAAGGCTTAATTCGTTTGGTTCGCGTAAGTTATTGAATCTCGATAATAAGCAAATCAGTGAATTGAATGCGCTTAAAAAGTCGCTTTCGGGCGCGTGGACGGATGATACGTTAGACGGTGCAAAAGTCAATCAATTGGAAGCAAGGGTTACGTCTCTGATTTCCAGTATGCAAAAGGGTAACGCGACGGCGGCGAATTTCTCTTCGCGAATGGAACAGGTTTTTGCTTCATTCAATCGTATCAACAATATGTCCGGATCTCACAAAGGATTGAATTGGGGCGACGAGATTAGAGATATATCTGATTCTTTGGGAAGGCTATATGCGCAAATCAATCCTGTTGGTATGTTCAATGAAAGAAACTGGAAAGATTTATTTGATGGCTTCCAGAAGTTTGGCACTATCGATGTAAATGAGTTGCGCGGATTTTTCTCTAACTTAACTCCAGATAAATTTTCTCCGGAACAATGGGATCTAATTTCCGGCACGGTTACTGAGTTAATTACAAATCTTAGTTTGGCTGAGAATCGGCTTGGAAATGTGTCTTCGAAGATGCGCCGCGATAATGGAATGGAAGTATACCAAAAGCGGCTTTCTATGCTGTCCAATGAACTTGATACATTCTATAACAAATATGGAAAGATTGCGCAAAATCAAAGTGCCGCGAATGAATACAACAATCTTATCAAGAGAATCCATGATTTAGGCGAGAACCCAAATGACGCAGAGCTTACCGCTCTTACGAAAGATGTAAAGAATTTCCAAAAGGCCGCGAAGGACGCGGGATTTACTACGGATACGTTTGGCGAGAAAATTCAAAAGGCGTATCAAAAATTCGGCGGTTGGGCCATTATTACAGCCACGATGACCAAAGGCATTCAGTACATAAAGATGATGTACCAAAATGTCTTGCTTCTTGATTCCGCGATGACGGAGCTCAAAAAAGTAACGGACGAAACGCAAGCGGGATATGATGCGTTTATGGATCGCGCCAAAGGTACTGCAAAAGAGATCGGCGCGGCGTTGTCTGATGTCATTACAGCAACGGCAGATTTCTCCCGTCTTGGATATTCCATGTCCGAGGCGGAAGGGTTGGCAAAAGCGGCGCTTACGTATAAGCAGGTTGGTGACGGAATCGACAATGTAACAACGGCTTCTCAGACATTGATTTCAACAATGAAAGCGTTTGGCGACCAGTATGGCGAAGCTGGTGACGCTATGCTGATCGTAGATAAACTCAATGAGGTAGGTAACACACAGGCGATCACTTCAGCCGGTCTTGGCGAGGCGTTGGCTCGTTCCGCGTCTGCTATGGCGGCGGCGGGAAATACGCTTGATGAGACAATTGCCTTAGCAACGGCGATGAACACGACATTGCAGAATCCGGATCAGGTGGGTGGATTGCGCCCGGTTGCGTAGTAATACGCTTCAAAAACTTAATGGCTATATCGGTCAAACTCCAGAAGTGGACAAGACCGAGCAAAGACTTGGCGGCGACGCTAAGAATGCGTAACGACTGTAATGCTTGGTATGGCAACATACGAGCTACGCCATTCCCCTACTCGATAGGGTGGAGATACAGTCTGAACTCACGATATAACAAGATGAAACGTGAGAGGTAGGAAGAAATTCCTGCCCGCCATATATATGGTTAGTACCGCGAGGGCGGGAAAGTAACAGCTTGACAACCTTAAAAACAATGTCGATGTACCTCCGCGCGACGAAAGTTGACGCGGAAGCGGCGGGTATTGCGACCGATGGCATGGCGTCGTCGGTATCGAAGCTCCGCCAGAAAATTCTTGACTTGACCAAGAACACAGAGAGTCCGGTTGACATCATGCTCAACCCCACGACGTTTAAGAGTTCATATCAGATCATTCAAGATCTTGCCAAAGTCTGGGATCAGATCGAGGACATTGATAAGTCTGCCATCATGGAACTTATCGGCGGCAAGCGTAACGCGAACGCTATGTCTTCTTTGATTCAGAATTTTGATATTGCACAAAAGACGCTTACTACATCTTTGAACGCGGCGGGCAGCGCCACAAAAGAAAATGAGAAGTATCTCGAAAGCATTCAGGGTAAGCTCACGCAGCTCAAGTCTTCTTTTGAAAGCCTTTCTGATTCTGTGATGAACAGTGACGTTATCAAGTTTGGTATCGACAGGATTACGGACTTTGTAGATGCGATTGACTGGTTGACGCGGACGTTTACTCCGATTCCGGGATTGATTACAGCTGCCGGAGTTGCTTTGAATTCTCTGAATATCAAGGCGTTTGATTTGAGTTTTGCTGGCGACTCGGATAAAATCCAGAATAGCGGGCTGTTCCATTTGTTTGACAATAGCTTGTTCGGTAAAAAAGCCGAGGAAGCGAAAAATGCAATCAATAATGTAACTGAGATAACTTACGACCTTAATGACGCAATGGGCGCGACAAATATTAAGGTGACTAATACCGGTGACAGTCTGAAGAAGATGACTGATGCTATGAGCACCGCTGGAGCTGGGACGAGTGCGTTGAGGCTGAAACAACTTGCATTAAATGCGGCGTTCAATTTGGGTATCGCGGCGGCGTCTGCTCTTTTGATGTATCTTGGCAAACAGCTATATGATGCGCTGTTTGTGACTGCGGCAGAGATGCAGGAATGTGCAGATGCGGCGAAAGAAATGTCGCAATCTATTCAAGAGGGGAATGATTACATTGAACAGATAAAAGAGATGTCTGCTGTATTATCAGACTCCACTTCTACACAGATTGAATTGAATAGTGCAAAAGAATCTCTTCTCAAAATTCAAGACGAACTTGTTGAGAAATATGGAGCGGAGGCAAAAGCACTTGATCTCGTAAATGGCAAGCAAGAAAAAAATATTGAATTAGCCGAATCCCTTATCAAAAAACAACAAAAGTCAGAATACGACGCATGGGTTAATAGTAATGGAGATGCTATTGACAAGGCGATGCAAGAGTATTATGGGAATTGGTCTACTCATCGCAATGGAGGATTCATTGGAAGCGCGTCTTATAATGCGCAATGGGCAATAGAAGCATTAACCCAAAAAGGCGGCTCTCAATACAAAAATATGCAATCGTTGCTTGCTCAATCCAAAGAAATCAAAGAGGCTTACGATAGCATTTTTGATACGTCCAATGGTCCCACAAAGGTAAAAGGAAATGCTGATGAAGCGGTTGAAGCGATCAATAAAATGATGACTGCAATTCGTGAAATGGGCAAGAAGGATGAGCTTGATGGTGTTTGGGCTGGGCTTACTTATTTATTAGACTCTGCAAAGATACGAGCAGAGCAAGCACAGGTTGCGATTCAAGCAGTTTCTGGTAAAGCCAGATTAGATCCGCAATATTCTCAATACTATGAGGATCTCGCTGATAAAATCAGCACACTTCAAGATGTATTAAAAACAGATAATTCTCAGGCAATTTCTGATGCTTATGTAGCGGCGATGAAGTCTATGGACAGTGCCACAAGTGCCGCCTTAAGTAGTTCCGACCAATATAGAGTACAAATCGCAGACTACTTCCGTAGTTTATATCCGGATCTCGAAAAGGAATTCGAGCAGTACCAGTTTGGCATTCGACTCAAGACGGATGATAGTGATTTACAGAAGCAATTCACGGAAATCACCAAACAGCTCAACGGCATGGGGCTTGACGACCCCATCGAGATCAAGGCGGCGATTAACTCTAATGAACTCTCCGAACCGTTCCAGCAGCTTGAATCTGTCGCGCAGGAATACGGCTTTACCGTAGATGAACTTATCGATAAATTAGAGGAATTCGGGTACGTTCAGAGCGCCAGTTTGTCTGACAGCTTATTCAGTGATTCTGCTGATGAGATTCAGAAGATTACTTCCGGCTACGAAAACTCTATCTCTGTTCTTGAGAAATTGCGGAAAGAGCAGGATACTTTTGGGAAAGTCTCGGCGAAGTCTTATGCGGAACTTATTGAGCTTGGCGACGACTATAAGAACATCGTCACCTCTCAGGTTGACGCTACCGGCGAACTCATTTATGTTTATGACTCTGACGCAGCGGAGAAATTCGCTCAGGAGCAAACAAGTCTGGCAATCCAGTCTCTACAAGCGGCGGATGCTACGGAAGCGGAGATGGAAGCATTCCGAGAGATGTATCAGTCCGTTTCTACTCTTGGCGTGCAGATGCAGAAATACGTTTCTTCTGCGAATGCTATCACTTCTTTGCAAAAAGAGATTGCGAAAGACACGGAGTATACCTATGAAGAAGTCCTCAAACTTTCGGAGACGTATCCGGAGCTCTCGTATACTTATGATGAACTGAGCGGTAAGTACAAGGTTGAGCAGTCATCGGTAGCGGGGCTGACGGCGCGGTATGATGAACTGATAAAGAAGATTATTGAACTGCGGCAAGAGCTTGCTAAAGGATTTGCTTTCGATACAATCCGGGCGGCTGGTTATCAGAACGCCGATGACACTCAAATTCGTGCGTTATACAATATGGTCGAGCAGCAAATCAAGCAACATAATATTACCTCTGTAGAGGAATATCGAAAGCTGACTAACACGGAGCTGAAGCCTTGGGTTGTAACCACAATCGAGACGATTCTTTCTGCGCAAACTGACACGTTGAATTATCTCACTGATAACATTCAATGGGGTAGTGAGACTAAGGCTTCTTCGAGTTCTACCGATGCTTGGAAAGAGCAATTTGATAAGTGGTACTCCGAGAAAAACCACGCGCTTGAGATGGGGCGGATCTCCGAGGAGACTTACGTCGAAGATCTTGAGGTCATGTACAAGAAGTATTTCTCCAATCTGAGCAAGTATCAGGACGAGTACTTCAAGTATGAGAAAGAGGTTTATCAGAAGAGGCAGGAGCTTGTCAACGAGTATATCTCTAAGGTAGAAGAACAGGTTAAGAAATCCGGCGATGAGACGCAGATGGTCGAGGCTTTGAATGAACTGCTGCGCGAGAAGAATTCTATTCTTTCCAAAGAGCAAAAGTCTACCATCAATGACAAAATCGTTGAGTATACCGTCAAAGGATATCAGGACTCCATAGATCTTCTTGAAGACCAGATTGACTTGATTGACGATAAGAATGGCACGGAAGAGGAAGTCATTTCTATCTACAAGCAGATTCTTGGGTATCTCGACACGATTCGAGAATACTACAAGTCTCTTGGATACGACGAAGCGAGTGACCAGTTATTGGAACTTGCCCGGAAGTATCAGGACTATGTAGACAAGATCGACGACATCAACGAGAAACTTTACGAGAAGCAAAAAGAAGCGCAAATCAAACTTCTGGAAGATGAGAATGACGCCATTGATGATGCCGTTGACGCGATGGATGATATTTTGGACGCGACGGTTGATCTCATCAAGCGGGAACTTAACGCGCAGATCGACGCGTTAGAAGATCAGAAGGATTCTATCAAGGACTACTACGACGACCTCAAGGATTCGACAAACGAGTATTACTCCGATCTGAAAGATAAAGCGAAGGACGCATACGATTCCCAAAAGGAAGAGATGAATACCTACTACGACGACCTGATCGACAAGATCAAGGAGTCGTCCGACGCACAGAAGAAAGCTCTGAAAGATGAGCTTGACGCTTACAAGAAGATCATCGACGCGCAGAAAGAAAAGCTCCAAGGGATTCGCGACGAAGAAAATTACAACTCCGATGTCGCGGAAAAAAATAAGAACATTTCATCCTTGCAGAGCCAGATCGATGCGCTCTCTCTTGATGATTCTCGTGAAGCGCAAGCGAAACGTCTGAAGCTCGAAGAGGAACTTGCGAAAGCGAAGAAAGATCTCGCGGACTATCAGGCGGACTACACGCTGGACAAGCAGCTTGATGCGCTGGACAAAGAGTATGACGCGTTCGAGGAGAATATCAATAAGCAGATCGATGCCATTGAAGACGCGGCGGATGAGGAGACGAAGATCTATCAGAAGAAGCAGAAAGAAATGTTGAAGCTGTTAGAGTCTCAGCATAACGCAGAGCTGGATTCAATTGAGAAGCGCAAACAGGCGGCATTCGACCGGATTGAAGCGGAGCGTGAATCTGCTCTCGCGGCTCTGGATTCTCAGATTGACGCGCTACAGGAACACCTCAGTAAGGAGGGTGTTCTCTGGCAGGAGGCGAACGAGCGGATCCGGACACAAGGTGCGTCGCTTTGGAAAGAGCTTCGAGCTTACGCGGCGGAATATACGCGCGACGTTGAAAAGTTGGAGGATGCTTGGAATAAGGCTCTGTCGGCGGTTGACAAGTACAACGGCGGGAGCATGGATTTCAATCAGACCAAGAACAACGCGAACAATCGGAAGAATCAGAATGAATCCGAAAAGAACCGGTTGGAGAACGAAACCTACAACGGTGGAAGCGGTAAGACAAAAGACGAAGACCAAATCATTGAGACAGCAAAGGCGCAGATGAAAGAGAACTCTCGGATGTGGCACAAGGCGGCTTCTCAATATGAGAAGGACATGTACGCGCAGATGAATCAGGAGATTGCTTCCAGCCTGAACCGGACACTTGGACGCGAGGCATTGACTTACAATGCGGCGAAAGGCGTTTGGTATCTGGACGGTATCCGTTTTTATCACAAAGGCGGCATCGTTGGCAGTGGCACGCTTAAACAGAACGAAACTTTGGCGGTGCTTCAAAACGGCGAGGCTGTGCTTACCAAGAGATCTCAAGAGACTTTGGAAAAGTACATGGAACTTGCAAAGACGATCACGAGTTCGATGGTGTCTTGGCGGGCGAACGATCCTGTCAAGGTGATTTCTAAAGGACTCATCCGAAAAGGTCCCGTCTATGGACACGACGTTGAGCCGATTGTGGTGGAGAAGCTGTTCGACTTTCACGCGGACAATGTGACGAGCGAGAGTTTGCCGCAGCTGGAGAAGTTATTGAAAAAGGCTTCTGATTACACCGTGGAACAAATGGAGGACAGGCTTGCCCGGCGTGGCGTGAAGACGAAGATCAAAGGGAATTCTATTTAATAATGACGATTGTCGATATTGCAGAGAAAGTGTTGACAATTGCGGGTTTATTTGCTATAATATCAGTAAAATGATTGGCAAAGAGGTGATCTGCGGATGCGCAATTTTCTCCGCTTTGTCAGCAGTGCATTGTGATTATTGAGGTGTGTTATGGACGAGGAAACCCCAAAGCTCAGTATAATCGAAAAAGTGTGGATTGCGATTGCAATAACCTTACTTATAGCTGGTGTGATCACTGGCATAGCTTATGGCTGTGGCGGAGATATGTATGACGTGATGGTTATTCTTGGCTCCATTGCGAGTATTGCAATTGTCATTGTCGTGATAGTTGTTATCTATAAGTTCTATGCTCTTCTGAAAGCAATCTATAATAAATTAGATTCCTTTGATATTCCGTTAAAGTCTGTTATTAAATCCAAAGAAAAGGTTGTCGATGAATCTGACAATCAGAAAACAGAAGATCCTATCGCCGAGCAACCAATCGAAGAAAAGACCGACGATCCCGAACTTGTCAATTGGAAAGAGAGATCTATTCGTGGCATTAAAGCTGGCATTGCAAACGGCAGGATCGATGAAGAAAGAGGCGACGAACTTATCCGGCGGGTTCAGGCGGCGACGCAAATTCCGGAGACTAAAAAATAATTTTAATTTCTTTTGCTAAGTGTGTTGACAAAATGGATTGAACGGCGTATAATAATAGTGGCAATAAAAAAGCGGGTGTACCCTACCAATAAGTGGGAACCAAAAAAGAGCGAGGCTGGAGCGTAAAACTCCAGCTTCATTTTTTTGAGAAAGAGAAGGGCATGGCAAGACTAACTTTTGTTTTAGTGGACTCTAGTTATTGCGACTATTTAAGAAATACTGATCCGTGCGTTCCGTACACTATGAATTCTAAAGGAAGTAGACCATTCGTTGGAATACTTTTACTTATACACGGCGTGGAGTATTATGCGCCTCTTAGTTCTCCAAAACCAAAGCACCTTACGATGAAGAATAGTCTTGATATTACCAAAATTAATGGCGGGCAGTGCGGCGTTATCAACTTTAATAATATGATTCCAATTCATCAAAACTCTGTAACGCCTGTGAATTTAAAGGTGCTTTCTACTGATACTACAAGCGATATTCAGTATAAAGGGCTATTATCAAAACAATTGACTTAGTGTAACTCAAATAAGCAAGACATTGTTAATAAAGCCCAGAATTTATATGATCTCGTCTCTAAAGGGATTGCAAGACCAAATCTGCTTGCGCGTTGCTGTGATTTCGTTCAAGATGAGATTTTACTGCGCCAGTATTGTCTTGATAATGGATGGGTTTTATAAGTAAGACCGCTTGTCGATGACGGGTATAAATAATCGGCGGGAATTGACCGGGAGCCTATAATCATGGCTCCTTTTTGTTTGGGGGTGGCTTATTGGCTTTTATAGGTGAATACTGTATTTACGATGGTATTTCTTCCGAGAAGTTTGGGCTCCGGATCGTGAATGAGAACGGTACGATGGAGAATACGAACGGGGAAGAAATCGCCATCCAGAAGAGCACCATGATGAATGGGCTCAAATATGCGTACATGGGAACAGAGCCGCGTGATCCTTGTACGATTTCTTTTATGCTTATGCGGGAAGATCCGATGGACGCGGCGGAAATTGGCGCGGTCATGCGATGGCTTGCCGGGCGACCGGGGTACAAAGAACTGCGATTTGTTCAGCCGGATATTTCTACGGTGAAGTTCAACTGTATTTTTACAGAGGTATCGGCGATTCAGCACGGGAATGCTACGTATGGCGTTTCCGTTGTAGGCGAGTGCGATTCCTGTTTTGGCGAGGGAAATCCGATTGTTGCTGCCTCGAGCAGCAATAAAACCGGCACGATTCGGATTATGAATTATGGGGACTATATGGATTATGTGTATCCTGTAGTGAAAATTACAATGCCGTCTTCGGGCGGGGACATAACAATTTCCAACACGACGGACAACAATCGTGTTTTTTCTTTTACGGGGCTGTCTGGCAGTGAGGTATTGACTGTGGACTGTTTGCGCAAGACGATTGTATCTTCTACGGGCATGAACCGACTTGGCGTGTTTAGTAAGAATTGGCTTCCGTTACTGCCCGGGGCGAACTCGCTTGCGTACTCGTTCTCTACGGCGGCGGGCGAGATTGAGATTCAGTGTCCTTTGTATCGGCGGATTGGGGTTTGATGATGCAATACAAATTTGACTCCTTCTGGCGGAGTGAAAAGCCGGAGTTTATTTTATGTAATCCAGATGGAACGCAGATGTCCGCGCTTCACGTACACGATACGTCCTGCACGCTCCGATACAATGATACGTCTGAATTGTCTTTTGTAATGGACAGCGCGGCAAATGCGGATTATGGGTTGGTGGTTACAAACCGACAGATTTTTGTTCCGGGGCTTGGCTATTTCATCATTGACTCGGTGAGTGACAATGTATCCGGTAAGCAGGTCGGCGTGGATTACGTTGGACAGAAGACGGTGAACGCGAAGTCCTGTCAGTATGAGTTGTCCTTTAAAATTGTGGATTATCTGAACGGAACATACAAGTTTTATGATTCCACGGGGAACTTTGACGCGGATGGGAATCCTACTACGTTTATGGGATATGTACTGTCTCTTGCGCCGGGGTGGTCTGTAGATGTGATCGACAGTGCGCTTGAAGCAAAATATCGAACACTGGATGTTTCCGGGCAGACGCTTCTTGATGTATTGTACTCCGTGGCGGAAGAACAGTACCAGTGTATTTTTACATTCGATTTTCTGAATCGGACAATCCGGGCGGACGCGATTTCTTCTCTATTGGAAACGGACACAAATAAGACGCAGATTTATCTCTCGTTCGACAATTTAGTGAAGTCTATTGAAGTCAACGAGGACGCGGACGACATTAAGACGAAAATTTTTGTCTCCGGGCAGGACATTGACATTCGCGAAGTGAATCCATTGGGAACGAATTATATTCTTGACTTCTCGTATTGGACGAATGATGACTGGATGGAGAGTGGTCTTGCACACAAGGTGACCGTTTACAAGGCGAAGGTCGAAAACAAACAAAAGCCTTATGCGGATCTGGCTACAACCTTGCGTACAAAACGGGCGGAGCTGACCACGCTGCAATCTGAGCTGGTCACCATAGAGGGGCAAAAAGCGGAGAAGGACAATCTGATGAGTGTTCGGATTGAGGGCGGATATGACTACTCCGAAATTCTGGCGGCGATCACGACGCTTGTTCAGCAGATCAACAATAAAAAAACAGAGATCGAAAATAAGCAAGCGGAAATTGATGCGGTTTTATCGGACATGAAGACGATCAATTCTCAATGCGCTTTGGCGAACAATTTTACTGAGGATGAATTGAAACGACTGTCTGCATTCATTCGTGAGGGGAATTATCAAAACAACAGCTTTATTGTGACGGACGAAATGACGCCGGAACAGATTCAAGATATGGCGCAGGATCTTTATGATGAAGCGTTGATCGTCGCCGGGCGGCTCAGTCAGCCGTCGTTTACATTTAAGGTAGAGTCCGACGCGTTTATTCACATTCCGGAGTTTGTGGCTTTTACAAATGAATTGAAGCTCGGATGCATGGTCACGGTTGAGCGGACGGAGGGATTCTGGTATTATCCGATTTTATTAGAGATGGAATTCTCGTTTGATGATTTGGAGGAATTTTCTTTATCTTTCGGGAACCGGTTCCGGTTCACGGACGCTGGATATACTTACGAAGAGATGGTTTCTTCCGCAAACAGTACGACCGGGCAGGTGAACGCGAACTGGAATTCTATTGTTGACTTCAGCCGCAATTACAAATCCGAAATCACAAAGCTGATTACAGACGCATTTGACGTTGCCACGAAATCTATCCGGTCGGCGGCGGATCAGAACATCGTTTGGGACGCTTCCGGTATGACGTTCCGGCGTTCTACGGATGGCGGGCAGTCTTATGAGAATGAGCAGTTCAAGATCATCAACAATCTCATCGCGTTTACGGATGACGGATGGAACACGGTCAAGACGGCGATAGGGAAAATTGCTCTCGCCGGAGGCGGGACGAAGTATGGAATTGTTGCGGAAGCGGTTGTTGGAAAGCTGCTTGCCGGAGAGAATCTTGTGATCACGAACGCGAACCAGACGTTCCGAATGGATGAGAACGGGCTTTCGTTTGTCGTTACGGATGCAGGCGGAAATGAAGAAACTATGGTGGTCGGCGAGTACATTCAGAAGCTCGTGGACGATGTATCCGTCGAGATTTCCGGGCAGTACGATGGCAAGATTGACAGCTTTTATCAAGCGACAAGACCTTATGAAGAAGTCACCGGAATCACGGAGAGCAGCGCAAGCTATGAATCCTGTGTAAAGCACGAGGGCGATATTTGGTTCAACACAACGGAGAGTGCGTCTTATCGATATACAAGAGTTGTGTCCGGCGGAACGATGTCATTCTTATGGAAATCGATTGACGGTGTGCCGAGCGGTATCTGGGATACGATAGACGGGAAGAAAACGATCTATACGACCGCGCCGATCAGCGGGTTCAAAAAGGATGACATGTGGCTCTACGAAGGAACGGGAACGGTTCTTGAAAACAGCACGGCGGCATATCAGGCTCCGTATGAACCCAAGACTTCTTACACATATTATAAGAAAAATGACATTCTGATTGCAACAGCAGATAGTACGACTTATAAGGCGAATCTTTGGGTGAAGTTCAATACCAATATTAAAAAGGAGAATGAGAATTTTTCCTTTGTTTTGAATGACGATGGGATGTCGCTGAAGAATGGGTCTATTCAAATGACCAAAGGCGTGAATGTAATCACTCTGGATGCTGCTTCTGGCATTAGTATTACGAAGAATGGAACGAAAAATTTCTATCTGGATGCGGATGGAAATATTGTAATGAGTGGCAATATTACGGCTACGAGCGGTAGTATTGGCGGGTTTACGATTACGAGTAGTTCTTTGTATAGTGGGAAGAGTTCTCTTGAAAACAATACGAACAACGGTGTCTATATTGGTACGAATGGTATTTCTTTGGGAGCAGTGAGTACCGATGTAAAAACGTATACTTCATCTGGGTCGTACACTACATCCACTGTAAAAACGCCGGGGTTCCGGGCGAAATCCTCCGGGGAAGTGCTTTGTCAAGCAATTGAATTTCCAAACGGGGCAAAAATGCTGTCACGAGAGTCATATTTATCATGTGACAGAAGGCTGGGCGTCAGCGAAACATATGGTATTTACTCTAGTTTATTCATTGCTAAAGCCATAGACTTTGAGTATGAAAATAGCGCAACTAATGCAACATCAGCTTGCGGATTTGTTTCGGGCGGACCCGAAGGATTGGATATTGCGAGCGCAACAGATAGAATATATTTTTGGGTCAATGTAAGAGCAAGCAATGAGCAATGGATGGCTGTAGTAGGAAATAGTAGCAAGTACTTAACCTTGAATACAAGCGCTGGAAAATACTTAAATATAAATAAGCAACTGTACGTTAATGGAAAACGAGTACTTACAGAAGATGACTTGTAATTAAAGGAGATAAAATGGAATACATGGATTTAATCCGGGCGCGGGAGGGGCTTTCTATTCTTCAAACGGCAAAGCTCCCTATCTCGCAGCTCAAGACAATGCGGACGATTTACCGCATGAATAATGAAATCGCGGACGCTATGCGGTTTCTCGCGGACGAGGAACGAAAGATCATTGCAAAATACGGCGGGGAAGTGAACGACGAAGGAAAGATTGTGTTCCCACCGGGCGACGATCCTACAGACAAAGCAGCGCAGATTTCTGATGAATTGGAACAGCTCCACGAGGGCGAAGTCGAATGGAATTTTGATAAAATTGAGATACCGTATTCGGTGTTTGCCGGGTGCGGTATTTCTTTGTCTCCGGCAGACCTTGCAGCGATGGAGGTTTTTATCACAATTGTGGAGGATGAGAAAGAAAGCGAGGTATAACAGTGGACGCGTATTCGCAGATTCACTGCCTTGAAGATGTGGGCATGATTGCCGGGTCTTACAAGGTTTTATACATTGATTGTTATGACACCGATAACGTGGCGGTGGATTTATCAAAAGCTACGGCATATGGATGTCGTTTTTACTACTACGGCACGAGAACGGAAGCATTTTCTGTTACAGGAACTGCGGTGTCTGGCATTTCCAATAGAATGAAAATAGAAATAGCAAGCAATCTTACCGCGAACCTTGGAGATTGCTGTCTCTCATACGTTCCTTACGTCACTTCCGGCAGCAACACAACAAAATACGGTAAAGGGCGTATCGTATTGGAGGGCTGATATGGCGATTAAGGCTTACAATGAGACAAGCGTTACATTGTCCACAAGAAGCAATGGGGTTATTACAATAGGCAGAGAATGTGCTGCTACGGTCACTGGTATTAGTCAGGACTATATCATGTGCGGCATCGACCACAATATTCTCACACAGAAATTCGTCGTAGATGGATTCATCCCATTGGAGGATATTTTGTTTGACGAATATCAGATTGTCTACTTTGATACGACTTCTCTTGCTGATTTGGATACACAAACGTTCCGGGCGAAATATGGAGGTGGCTCATGAGTACGACACAATATTACAATTTGACGTTGTTCCCGGAATCTACTGACGCAAATGTAAAGCAATTTCGTTTGGCAATGGCTGGCGAAATCGATAGCAACATGACAAAAATCGCGGCGGCTTTACGTGCATTGGAGACTGGAAAAATAAGTCTTCCCGCCGGAGCAGCAGACGGAAAAGTATTAAAGGCTTCTGTTACAGGAAGTGTTGTAACTCTTGTTTGGGGCGATGCTTCTGTAACAGTAGATACATCTGTTGTTTCTACTGGAACCAATGCGGTATCCGGGAAAGCAGTATACGATTATGTGGCAGAGGTATTGGGAGACTTTAATACGGCGGCGGCAAATATGGATACGCTGATTGGAGGTTCTTAATGTCGGTATCGGAAAAAATAACGTCGTGGTTTACATCACTAAATACTATTTTAACGCAGTGTAATGCGAAAATTACGGGAAAGTCAGGAACGGCTGCGTCTAATTTATCTGGACTTCCGGCGGCGATAGATACAATTTCTACTGGAAGTACAGGAACGGATACGTCGGACGCCACGGCAGTTGCTGATGAAATCTTGTCGGGGAAAACAGCGTACATTTCAACGGGAAAAGTAACAGGAACAATGCTTAACAAAGGTGCGTACAAGCAATACATTGATGGGGTGAATGTGACATCCACTCCTATTGTTGCGGGGTATCACAATGGGTCTGGAATGGTGTCTTTGGATGATACCATTCCGAACATTGTATCTACGCAAAAGGAAATTATCGAAGAAATTTCTACGATATTGGACAGTAAGGCAAGTGCGTATCCGGCGATTACGTATGACGAAGCGACAAAAATTTTGACGATAACGGAGGTGAGTGGTTCTTGAATCAGATGATTGTTTCCGTGCGGGACAAGATGCTTCGCAGAATCGGCGGGGTGAATCATTTTGTAACGCACAATAAGGATTATGAGATTCAGTTTCAATTTGACGATTCGTGGGCGGACGTGCGGCACAAGATGGCGGTGTTTGCTTATGAAGATGGAGAATATGGTTCTGAGATTTTTGACGGCGAGATTTGTGCTGTGCCGGAGCTGCCGAAAGAGGGACGCGTTTACATTGGGTTAAAAGCCGGAGACGAGTTGTCCACGGAGCTTTTGTGCGTACAGGTTTGCAAGTCGGCGAACGATGTGATTACGGACGAATACGACGTGCCGGATCCGAAAATTTATGAGCAGATTTTAGACATCATCAATAATTTGTGGGGCGGCGGCGACACGGTTTATCCGTCTCCTGTGAAGTTTTTGGCATCTCCGAGTGCGTCAAAGGTTGGAGACTTGATTCGGGTCAAGGAGGTCGATGAGAACGGTGACGTTACGCGGACGGAGGGATTTGACGTTGGCGTGGAGTTGGAGAAGAAAATCGACGCGCCGCAGACTGCCGCCGTTGGAGAAGTGTTGACTGTGGAGAAAATCGGGGATGACGGCAAACCGAAGAAGTGGAAGACGGCTCCGGGAGTGAACATCACGACGGAGTTGACACAGGAGAGCACGGATTCGCAAGTACCGTCTGCGAAAGCGGCGTATGATGCGATACAGAACGCGACAGATAAAGATGCAGTGCGATTTGTTGCACAGAAATTGACAGACACGCAGAAGCAACAGGCGCGGGAGAATATTGGGACTATACCGAAATTGTTTTGGAAACCATGGGAAGAAATCGCAAAAAGCACCGTGATTGATGATTCGGGTAACATTGGGTACAAAAGTATAACGTTGCCAGTTCCTATTAAAAATAAAGAAAACATTATATATACTTCTCCATATGTAATTCATTTAAGAGGACGCCAGCCAGATAGTTTCCAATACACTCATGCTTTCGATTTGTATGAGTTAGAGGATGGGGATTTATATGTTAGATCAAGCGGTAAATATTTTAATATATTTATCATAGAGAAGACAAAAATTTTTCCGGGCGTGTGGAATGTAACGTTACAGATTACCAGAAATTCGGAAACTCCAACCGAAGGAATGGTGCTCAATTCAAACGAAGAAGTTGACTTTCCGATAAGATTGATTGGAGAAGATGTTCCGCGCACGCGTTATGCTAAAGCGCGTACAAGTAATAGTAAAGACTTGTTTCTCGATAACAACGGAATTGGTTTTGTAGATCCAGAAATCTCCGTAGTGAGGAACCAAAATGAGTTAAGAGATGAATTGCTTTCGTCCGCAAAAACAATAATATGTAATTATGAGGATTCCGTTACTGATGTCTTTTGGATAAAAAGTGTTGAAAATCCCGCAGGTGGGTACTTGGTGAATCAAGGATTAGGCATTAAAAATGGGAAAATAGGCACGGTTGACATCGTTATAGATCGAAGCAGTGCTAACTACTTTAGCGGCACTTTCACTCCTTTGGATGATAATTACACAATTACATTGACTACTGTCACAAGCGATGATGGAACTAAAACATACTCGATAGATAAGACGAGTTATAGCGAAATATTGGACGCTTGTAAAAATGGAAAACGAGTACAGTTATTCCTGAAGGAATCGTCAGTCATTGTCCCACTGTTATGTTATAATAATAGTGGTGTTTGCTTCCGGGCAGTAATGCATCCTTATACCTTAGCGTCACAGTACTTTATTATAGTTAAAAAAGATAATGATTTAGCAGAGTTTTATCAAAGCACACATTACGAAGGCTATATGGGATCTCCCATGGTAGTTAGCCTTTACGATGAAGATGATGGGACAATATCATCTGAATTATCTTTCGAAGAACTTCTTTCCGCTTATTATGTTCCTTCCAATGTGGTTTTGAATTATAATGGTGATGTGTGGAAGGATTTATCCGTTACACCAGACCAAGTGAATTGCAAAGGCGTCAATGTTGATGCTGATGGAAAGATATATTCTTCAGAAATTACTTGGAAATCATCTGGCGAGATAACTTATAAAAGGCATGATGTTGGTTCAGGAATTTTTGAATTTTGGATTGAGGGGCAAGGCACAGTAAGTTCTCCATATAAGTTAAGTATAGATAGAAATGAGCTTTATTCTGCGCTAAATGAAGGATTATTTCCAATAGCGAAATATAAATTGTCAACTTATGGGTCATATGGGCAACAATACGCGACATATGTTTATGACTCGAAAGCTTCAATTCCCGGCGGATCTTCATGGCTATATTTTAGTAGCATAGGGATTGGAAATAGTCTAGGAAATAAATTTAGCACAAGTACTTTTATCATTAAAGGCGATGGAACGATTTCTTATGCGGAAGTGGATGCGACGAGAGTCGTTATTCCACAACCTACCACCGCCCAGCCCGGTCAAATCGTCAGCGTCAAATCCGTAGACACATCCGGAAAGATTACGGAGACGGAAGCTATTCCTCATCCGGTGCTTTACGTTACCATTTCCAAGACGGGCAATACGAACACTTCAGACAAAACTTTTGCGGAAATCAAATCTGCTTATGATTCTGGGTGCAGTGTGTTCGCTGTAGTGGATTCGTTTGTCCTGCCTCTGTTGGCAGTTTTGGACAACATGGCTTGTTTTTGTGCGACAACGCCGGACGGAGAGTTGCATAGAGTCTCTGTTCTAATCACTGAGTCTAGTGTTTCTCTTGCTTATGGATCCTTTGTCGAGGGGAATCAAGGCGTAGAAAACGCGGGGAAGATTCTTGGCATTGGTAACGATGGCAATGTTGTGCCGGAGGATAAGCCTGCTCAGGCACTTGCAGGGGCTGCTGCGCCTACTACTGCTACGGCTGGCGTGGTCGGGCAGGAGTATTATGTGATTGTGGATGGCGCAGTGACCGAAATGTACGTGTGTACGGCTGTGGCGAATGGGACTTATACGTGGGATAAGGTGGAGTTTGGCGGTGGATCGTACACTGCTGGAGATGGAATCAAAATTGAAAATGGCGAGATCTCGCTGAATCTTGCAGCATGGACTGGAGGTTCTTACTGATGGCATATGACAAGATTGTGGACGGTGTACAGCTTGATGCGAACCTTACTTCTATTGCTAACGCCATTCGAGGAAAGAACGGCACGTCGGAACAGATTTCTTTTCCGGATGGGTTTGTGACAGCGATAAACGCGTTGGAAACGGGGGGTACGGCGGAGTTATTTGGCGTGATTCATCAAACGGGCGTTCTTACCATTGTGTCTGGAGTTACGGTTACGCAAGGAGAGAATGCTCTTTCTATTGGAGGATAATAAGTGAACAAGGACATTAAAATCAATGGGCAGAGTTATACTGCTATTGGAAAAATTCAGGTGCAGGATTCTGGTGGGGCTTTTATCGACTATATTCATACAGGAGATGGTAACGTCACAGCTTCCGATATCATCAAGGATAAAATTGCTTATGCGAATGGACAACGAATTGTTGGTAGTCGGGAAGCTCCATCCGGCAGTATGAATATTACATCGAATGGGACTTACGATGTGACGAACAAAGAATCTGTGGTGGTGGCGGTTCCGGTTGGCGCGAATCTTGCGAAAATCGCGGTGTATGTAGCGGACTTGACTGACACAACATCTTATGCGATTGTAAAAGGGGCTGTCGATGGCTACAAGCGAAAAATTACAGCATGAGTTTGTTATAGGCAACAGGTCACAGGAATTATTTGAAATTGTGATTTCTGTTTGTGATCCACGTAAAGATAATTCTCGATTCCCGGCTTATGTACGTACAGAATTAGGCGGTGAGATGATACGTGCGGCGCGGGAGATTATGCGGTGCTGTTTATTTGCAAATGGCTGTCGCGATGTTGATCGCTTCAATTATCAAAGAGACGCGTGCAATAATGTTGTGTATCTCAACTTTTTGACGCGAACGGCGTATGACAAAGGATGGATAAATACGAAACAGCATGATAGAATTATACGTTACACTGGCGAATTGACAAATAGAATTTATAATTGGCGTAGAGCGACAACAAAATAAAATCATAGGGACACACTGCATATGCGCAGAACTGGTGGTTGCGATCTCCGAATTCTACTTCACAGTTTCGGTACGTGAACAACAACGGGAACGTGAACGGTAACAATGCTACCAACGGGAACTCTGTGCGCCCGATTTACCGTGAAGCGTCGGTTACGGAACCTGTAAGGGGTGTTTATGCCGACATATGTGGATGGTAAAGGAGTGTGCCCCTTAATACGAGGTATCAATGCCGGAGCCGCAAGAGCTATCCGGCTACGTATGATATACACATTTGATAAATTACAAGCGGCTTGGCGCGAGGAAATCCATGGCAAACATGAACAGGAAAATCAAGCGCGGTATGAATATCTGCGCGAATATCGGCTTATGAATCTGAAAGATAATTTGATTGCACATACTTACGAGCCAAGTCCGCTTAGGAACAAACAGATTTATATCCCAAAAAGGCGTGTTGCACAAATTCCGGGGATGGAAGATAAAATTGTACAACGGTTAATTTGCAAAGAATGCGTGTACGATAATCTTACCAAACCATTAATTCGTGACACTTATGCTTGTATCCGTGGGCGCGGTACTTCTGACGCAGACGAGCGGTTAAATTTACAGCTTCATCGCTATTGGAACAAGTATAAAACCCCGCCGTACATTTTGAAGTGCGATATACACAGTTATTTTGCGATAATTGACCACGCAAGGTTAAGTAGGCTTATTGACCGCTATATTGCAGATGCTGATGCGCGTGAGATTGTATACAAGTTTTTGAATCTAACAGAGGTTGGTTTGCCATTGGGGCTTGAACAGAATCAGCTATTGGCAAATTTGTATTTATCCGAGCTTGACCACATGGTGAAATCTAAATGGCATGGCGAATTTTATGGGCGGTATATGGATGATTTCTTTATCATCTCCAATGACCCTGATTATCTCACATGGTTATGGGGAGAGATAGACTGCTATGTGCAATCCATCGGGCTGACACTTAATCCAAAGACTGCGATTTTCTATAGACGTTTTGATTTTCTCGGTTTTACATATCTCTTAACCGATGCTGGGAAGGTTGTGAAACGTATTGCGAAAACTAAACGTAAAACCGCGCGAAATCGGTGTCGGTTGTTGGCGCAGCAAATTACGGATGGAGAAATCACGATGGACAAAGCAGAGGTTTGCTATCGGTCTTGGAGGCAACACGCCAATGAAGGAGACTGCCGGAATCTTATATTGGCTATGGACGAGAAATTCCGACGCGAATTACAAAAACACGGCTACGATATGCGAATCGAGCCGTATTTTAAGAATAATCAAAGAAAAGAAAGGGTGAAAATTTTTGTCAAGAACACTTAGCGAATTATCGCCGGGAACGATTGTGTGGTGTAATACTACGTTGTCTGGTTCGGATGCTGCCACGCCGTTTATTGTAATGGGCGTGTCACAGCAGGGAAACTCCGTGCTCATCATGCCGCAGTATGTGTATGAAACACATCGTATGGAACCGCAAAACGTAGTTGATACGTATAATAATTCTGACATGGATACGTATCTTACGTCCACGGATGCTACTGGATACCGCATGAAATATCTGCCTGAAGCATTTCGAAATATTCTTGTTTCCACGACCATTGAAGCATATGTAATATCGAGTGATACAACGATAACGATGTCACGCGATATATTCCTTGCTTCAGAAACGGAAGTTGTTGCAAGTGGCGCGGCACACGCGGAGGGCATTTCATTCTTATCTGCGCTTAAAACCGCTACTATCGAGACAAACGATAATAATGCGCGAAAAGCATATAATACCGCTGGCAATGCGCAGCTCTGGTGGTTGCGATCTCCGAATTCTACTTCGCAGTTTCGGTGCGTGAACCTCAACGGGCTCGTGAACGGTTTCATTGCTCCCAACGGGTTCTCTGTGCGCCCGCTTTACTCTGTGGCGCCAGCCACACTCGTCTCCGACGCTGGCGCGGAGACAATCTATCTCTTCCCGGACGAAGCTACGCCATATAGAGAGTTGGACGTTGAGATAGGCATGGGCGAGAGCGCAAAACGCCCGAAGAAGGCACGAGTTGTCACGACCATTACAAAAGCTACAGAATTCAGTATCAAAGCAACGAATAATTATGGCGATGCCAATCCGGTATGGGAGACAGTTGCTGCGGATGACGTGGTAACTTTTACCAATACTACAAAGACCACGGGCAACTGGGAACTCGGAGTGAAGATATACGCGAAATCGCAGGACAAAGCGGAAGCAACCGAACCGGCGATGATTGTGGAAGTGGATGATTAATCCAAAATATGCTTATGACAGTAATCTGTCCATTCGTCTTGCATTTCTTTTTGAACGAGCAGACAATCTTCGCCTGAACGAATACGTTTTAGAGCTCTTTCGCCAATGGTGGATTGTGCGTAATTCTCGGATTCGCTGTATTCTTCTGCTTCCAAATATGCGGCGGCGGATGGATATTTGCGCATGAGCTCCGCGACGCTATATTGTGGTGTTTTCGAAGGATAAATTCCGTCATTGTCCTCGTTCGCCATCATTTGATGGAAAGATTCTTGGTAGACATTGTTCTCTTCGATTGCGGCGCGAAGCTCATTCAGTCCTTCAATGCCATAATCGGGGAGAGCGATGCCTGTTGCTTTTGGAACGTAAACGATAATGGTTTTCTTTTTTGGGTCGTAGCTATTTGGTTTGGTTTCACACTGCGGGCATTTGTTTTTGTAGTCGCGATAGAACATTTCCACCTCTTCGCATCCGGCTGTGGGGACACGAAACTGCTCTTTATAGCAATCGGGGCAGATATAATGGGATTCATAATACTTTATTTTTCTTTCGCGATCTTCATTTTTGCCGAACAATTGGATGGTTCCGCTATGTCCGCAAAGGTATTTGATTTCGTATTTTGCCATACCAATCTCCTTAACAATAGATGGGGCGATACGCCCGCGAGAGATTTCAATCCAATGCCCGGCGGCATATATTATGAGAATCAATCGTCTTCCGGATTCAAAACGTCACTGAGAAGAAAACGGATTACTCCATTGAATGGCGTATCTGATTCGGAACAGGATGCGGTTACGTCCAAGATTTGGCGCTTACCATAAGCCCATTTTGCGTATCCTTCCGTTTCTCCGCGAAATCCGTGGTATCTGCATATTTCTCTATTCATGTTACCGGGGATGCCGCGCCCATTGTCTCTAATAAAATTGTACTGCCCTACGGAATCGCCACGGTTTACATTTTTGCGTCCGTAGAGGATGACATAGGAGCCGACGGGGAATTCCTTGATGGCGTCCTCATAATCCCATGACATACCGTAATCGAGGGCGACTACAACAGTTCCGTCCTTGTTTTCGATGTAGTTTGACTTGCTCATTTTGGTTCTCCTTTTTCTTCAATGATGGTTGGAATTATATCTCCATCCTCTGTATTGACGGCAATGCTGCTGACCCAACGGAGGATGAGTTTTGGATTATCTCTGGGGCCTGTCCAGAAGTGATGACAATGGGCGCGGCGAACGTGGGGGCGATTTTTGAATTTGCGGATCGCCGGGGGCATGTCGGTCGATTAGAGCGGCCCCATTCTATTAGTGGGATTTCTTTTGCGCGTTCGAGAAGCCGGTCTGTTTTATCCCATATATTTGGGTATCTTTTTGTATACGTTTGAACCGCTGCAAGCGGTGGTAGAATTTGTTGTTTCATAAAAGCTCCATAACTCTTAATGTATTTATTATACAGGATTTGTGGGGCTTTTTCAATATGTTTTTTGTAAAAAGGGAGGTTGTATGAGAAAGAGAAAACCTGTTTTATTAAATGGGGAAGCGTTAATGGCAGATGGGAAGCCGTTGGAATTTGACGCGGTTGACCAAAGGGAATTGGATGGCAAGATTGACGCGCCGCAAACTGCACAGGTTGGTGAGGTTCTGACTGTTGAGGAAGTGGATGAAGATGGGAAACCGATAAAGTGGAAGACGCAGACTGTTGACGTTGATGGAGTTCTCAAATACACAGAGCAAGAATTGACCAGTGATGAACAAACACAAGCAAGGGAGAATATTGGGGCGCAACAAACAGATTTTATTATAAATGTAGAGAAAAATGAGGATGGTGTATTTGCCGCCGATAAAACTTTAGTTGAAATCAAAACAGCATATGAATCTAAAGTTAATATGTGGGCAGTTTTTTATGGCGATAGATATGTGTTTCAGGGCTATTTAGGACTTACTGGTTCATATCTATTTGCTCATGTAATGGATAATGTTATTACCAAATATGGTAGTATTTCCATGATTGAATTTAATTCAAATGGCAATATATCTATGCATGGGATGCAGTTTACGGCTCTTTCTAAAATGGAACAAATTATTGTCGGAAATGGTGGGGCAATATCCGGAGTCCCTTTGGGGCAAAATCCCGTATCAGAAAACGCTACTTATGTGACTGTTCCAAAAGCGTCTGGATTAAAAGCTGGTAAAGTATTAACCACAACGGGGAAAAATGGTGTACTTGCAATGGAGTGGAAGGACATCAATTTCTATGTCACTATCACTTCAACCACTACAGACGGTGTTACCACATACACAGCCGATAAAACATTTGCAGAGATTAAAGCAGCATATGAGAGTGGGGCGAATGTGTATGCATTACTTAATGGGATAATTCTATCTATGAGTGGAGTGCAAAATGACCTTTTTATGTTCTGTGCGATTGTTGCTGGAACGCAGTTAGGGGTATTGTTTATTTCTCAGAGCGAAATTATACTTAGAGTTTTTGACTATTCTGGTGCGGGCGATTCCAATTTAACTTATTTAATCACTGGGAATAATTCGAACCTTAAATTTTATAAAAATGCGAAAGTTTTCAAAAAAGGTCAATATAATAATGGTGTATTGACGACAAAAAGCGATTTTATAAAGTCTATATTTGCAACCGGAGTGAATGCTGTAATCGTATATGATGACATTAAATATTATTGTCAATATATGGATCATGGGTTCACAAAGTTTTGTGGTTCTGACAGCAATAATATAAAAACAATAACGGTATCTGAGAATGGCGATGAAGGAGAAATAATATTTGATGATATGCCCACATTTCTTCCCTCGCCCGCCACCGCACAAGTCGGACAGATCGTCCGCGTTAAATCCGTAGATGCGGATGGCATGATAACTGAGACAGAGACGGTGGATATGCCATCTGTTTCAAATGATTACGAGTTGGTATTCCAAGAAACAATTGCCGAAGACATTGCATCATATACAAGAGATACAGATAAAGATGGCAACCCGTTTAGCTTAACGGATGTAATGGTAATTATATTTACAAAGCCATTTGCGGAATCAACAAACAATGCTGGTAGAGCGATTGGTTTTTTGCCAACAACCCGATGGGGACATGATACGGTTGGAGCTATTAGTGGATTGATTTCATCTACTGAAAACGCTACTGGATGCTATGATATGCTTTATGTAAGTGTAATAAATGGGAAGCAAGTTGTTACGGCGAATTATAGAAGTCAAAATAGAACGAATGTATTTGGAACGATGATGCTCCAAACATCAGCCGGGACGTCTGGAATGCAATTCCATACAAACACAGAAAAGCTGATGGAGTTTAGCAATCCAGAAGGGAATATTACGTGTGTAAGAATTGTTGGATATACTACTCCATTAGTATCTAAAGGCACAATTATTGCGCTTTTTAAGAAGAAAGGGACTTGATATGAAAATTTGTGAAAACGGCGTGATCCGCGAAATGACAGCCGCCGAAATTGCGGCAATGCAAGCGGCGCAGTTAGAAACCGACGCGCCGGAAGAATTAACGAACGACAAAAAACTGAAACTGATGCTTGCATCTATCCCGGAAGAACCGAAACCAAGTATCGAACCCAAAGTGGGCTACAAGTGGCAGCCAATGTACACACCATCATCCGGTTTTGCGTGGGAGCTTGTTGAAGACCCGAATGCACTTGGAGCTATGGCAAATCCGCTGTACTGGATTGCAGATATGGCGGTTAAGACTGGGTATCACTATACGGATGGTGTAAAAAAGTACGTTGCACTTGAGGATGGTGTGCCGGATGGGTTTGAGGACGCAACATATTTCGCGGAGGTGTAAATGTCTCAAACTTTAGCAGACTTATCCATCGGTTCAAAAGTAAAATTCGGGAAATATCAAGTAAATACAGAGGATACACAGCCTATTATCTGGACAATCGTTGCTAAAAATCATACTGGGTATCCAGAAAATTCGGTTACGCTTCATGCTGCGGAGATTCTGGATTTGAGATGCTTTGATGCGATAGAACCTAATAATAGCGATTCTAATAGAGCTATGTTTGGGAATAACCGTTATTCCGTATCTAATATAGACCAATGGCTCAACAAGAATAACGTAAAAGCGAGATGGTATTCCGCAGCTCACAGCGCAGATCAATCTCCAAATACTTCTGCAAGAACAGGGGATTGCAACACGCAATATTCGTCTCGCCCCGGATTTTTAAATGCATTCACCGACGATGAAATTCAAGCAATTCTTTCTACTACAATTCGAGTAGTAGTTCCAGAAATAGACGGAGGTTCTTATGAGGACATAGAACGAAAAGTTTTTTTGCCATCCGTTACAGAAGTTGGACTTACAAACGAAAATAATACAGCAGAAGGAGTCAATTGGGGATATTATGGAAGCCTGTCGAGAAGATGCTGCGTCACATCACAGTGTTTTAGCAATACACTATCAACAAGCAAACCATCCACTGCAATTAAATTTTGGAGCTGGCGGTTGAGGACACCTCAATATTCAAGTAGCAGCGGCGTGAGAACAATAACCAGCAAAGGCTCCGCAGATTATTATAATGCTTGGCAAGGTTCCTATGGTATTCGCCCAGCCTTAAATTTATCTTCTCTTTTGTTGGCATCAGATTCTGCTGATTCCGACAATTGCTATACCATAACATTTGGTACACCTACAGGTAGCGACGTCACTCTTAATGGCAATACATATACGGGCGTAACCAATATCAACTATGTCAAAAACGGGACAACCTATCCTCTTGACAAACTAATAGTAAATGGCTCTACCATATGGACAAAATAAGGAGGTGATTCATTGGCAATTCCAATTCATGACAATACGTTATTGTTAAATGCATTAAAAACAAAAGCACAAGCGTTGCCAGATAGAGGTAGTTCCGGGGGCTCTGGAGCGGATGTTTCTGGAGTAACAGCTACTGCTCCGGATGTTCTATATGGGAAAACTATTGTTGATTCCGGTGGCAATCTTGTAGTTGGTTCTATGCCGAATGTCGGAGCGGTATCCCAAACTGTTACTTCCAATGGCGACGTATCCATAGCGCAAGGATACCATAACGGTTCGGGGAAAATTACCGTGAACGTTCCATCAGAATCTTCTATTCCTACGGACGGTACCGCCGCAGCAAGCGACGTTCGTTCCGGGGAAACTTTCTATGCCGGAGGGGCTAAAAAAACAGGCACTATGCCCACGGTTACGCTCGGCACTCCAACGATTACAGTTAGCTCCGCTGGAAAAATTACGGCAAGCGTGAGTCAAGCCAGTTCTGGTTATGTGGCTTCTGCTACAAAAACTGCGACACGAAGTCTCACTACAAGAGCAGCCACCACAATTACGCCCGGAACATCGAATAAAACAGCTTGCGCTTCCGGTGTCTACACCACTGGAGCAATTACTGTCGCAGGGGATGCGAATCTTGTAGCGGAGAATATCAAATCCGGTGTTTCTATTTTTGGTGTTGTTGGCACGTATGGCGGTGGAAGCTCAGATTTTAGAGTCCTTGTAAAAGAGGATATAAATTTGACAGACCCCATGCAGTCTTTTTATGTAAATAATGTTTTCGACACAATATCTTCCATAGACAATATTCTTTCTATATCCATATTCCGGTTCGAAACAGAAGCGGGGGCATATAACACCACAGTGTATTACGCTTATTATAGTGTTCCGGCGAATATCAATCTATGTGCGTATGGAACTACCAATAATCTATCAGGCGAACAAAACGCCGGAATTGAATATATTAAATCCGGCTCCAACCTTTTGGTCAAGACTTCTTCTTATAGATTCGAAGGAATGTACTCTTTTGCAATTGCATATCAAGCATAAAGGAGGTAAAAAATGTTACCTTATAAAACAGGAACGGTTCGGGTTACGTCGCCATATGGTCGGCGTTTTATTTTTGGCTATTGGGAAATGCACCGAGGGATCGATCTCGTAGGAGATGCAAAAGACAAAACGGTTCGGGCGGTTGCGGACGGCACAATTGCACGCTCTATGATTGTCACAGATCCTTCCAATCGAACCTCGCAGTGGGGCAATTACGTTCGTCTTGACCTATCTGATGGACGAATGATTTACTATTGCCATTTGGCAAGCCGTCTCGTAAAAGCCGGGCAAAAAGTAAAAGCCGGGGATCCCATCGGTATTGAAGGTTCTACGGGAAAAGTCACCGGGGCGCATTTGCATTTTGAAGTTCGCAAAAATGGCGTTTCCATTGATCCTACGGGGATTCTCGGTATTCGGAATCAAGTGGGCAGTTACAATACCGGGAAAGAAACAGCAAAGGCGCAGTATCCGGATGAATACGAGCATGACGGGCTGACTTTTATCCGCTGCAAGAATTTCAAGATTCTATATTGGGATAAAAAGAAAAAGAGCGGCAATTATAGCCGCTATATTAACGGCGGATTCTTTGGTGGATTCAAGGATGGACAAGGCAGATATTTTACTCTACCCGTAGCAAATCTCTGCTGTGATATTGATGATGTTCCTGCTATTGGCGGGGAATATATCAAGCCGCATATAGTAGGGAGGAAGCTCTATATCGGATGCAACGACAACCAAAGCAAACAGCTCCACGGGCGCAAAGTCTCTACGCTTATCGTTCCGGCTACTGGCAAACCCTACATTACGGATTGCAACGACATCCCGGCAAGCTGCAAATATGCAATCTCTGGTATCCCTACGGTCAGAAACGGGGACGATGTAGATTACTACAAGTATGTCAAAGGCGAACAAGGATGGGATGAGTCTTCAATGTACGCTACGTATCGGCACTGGTTGGCGGTGCGCGACGGGGAGATTTGGCTCATCACCGGACGGACGTACACGCGGAACTACATCTATGGTATGGAGATGTGGAAGAAGATCCGCGATGAGCATTTTGACGATGTGATCGCGATTGATGGCGGCGGGAGTTACTATTATAAAAACGGCTCCAATGCGAAGACTACCTTTGAAAACCGTCAGGTAAACACGATCATCACTTTTTGATATGGCGAAGAAAAAGAAACAGAATTTAAAGGAATATTCCAAGAGGGTTTTGGCGGCGATTATTATTCTTTGGTTTATAGGCGCGATCTATGGAATGATTTTTGGCATTGTTCAAATGATTATCTGCCCGGAGGTCGCGTCCATTTCCGATTTATTGGTGTATATTGGCGCACCGATGAGCTGTGGCGTTGTTGGCTATCTTATCAAATCGGCACTGGAAAACAAGACAAAGATTCAAAAGAATTATGATCCGCATTATGGAATGGAGGAAATAACGGAATGCAAGGAGGATACAGAAATTGTCTCATAATTTAGACAATACTCCGAAATTCGCGGGGCGCAGCAGTGTGGATTGGGCTGTCAAACAGAAGCTGCTCGTTGGCGACAATCGGGGGAATTGGAAGTTAAACAACAATTTGACAAAGCAGGAAGCGATTGAATATTTGTACAAGCTGTTCCTGCTCATGAAAGAAAGTGAGGAAAAACATGACTAATGTGGAATGGGTAAATGTGATTGTATCGATTCTGTCCGGATTGGCAGTGGCGATTCCGCTTGTGTGCAAGCTCGTAGAGTATGTCAAGAAAGCGATAGAGGAGAAAAACTGGGGGCAGCTTGTTACGCTCATCATGGGCTACATGGAGGAAGCGGAAAAGAAATTCGCTACCGGAGCTGAAAAGAAGGAATGGGTGATGGGTATGGTGGAATCCACGGCGGCTACCATCAATTATCCGATTGACATGGAGGTTGTCAGCGCTCTCATTGACCAGCTCTGCTCGATGTCTAAGGTTGTTAACGGTAAGGAATCCAAATCAAAATGACATATGAGGATTATTCCGTAATGGGAATCGATCTCTCCAGTGACTCTGACGTTTTGAGGTGGGACAGCGTATGGAAAGTCTCCATTCAATTCGCAATGCTCCGGGCTTCTATTGGCATGGAAGAAGACCCGAAATTCGATGAATGGATGCGGGAAATGGACAACGGATGCGTCCGGGTTGGTGCTTATCATGCAATCCGGGCGCATAAAGTGACCGATGTACGAAAAGAGATTTGTTTCTTTTTGAATCGGATTCGGAAATACGATTACAGGATCAACTTCTTTGTCGGTATTTGGCTCGATACGGAAATATGGGAGCCTGACCCAAAACAAGTCTGCGCGAATGTAAACGTCGCGGTTTCTTTGATTCGTGCCGCCGGATACGTTCCAATTGTTTATACGGATTTATTATACAAACGGTACTTAGACAAATACAAATTCCCACTTTGGTTATATCTGGATAAGCCAATTTCCAAACTCGCCAAGGTTGATTTGCGGTCATCTGCGATCTTACAGGAATCCAACAATGTAATTATGGCGTATAAATCGATGCGTTGCGGGCGCAATTACATTGTCAACCAGAACATTTTTGCGGAATTGGCAGAAAAATATCGCTTGGTAGAGAAAGAGAAGCCGCTTTATACAAATCTCTTCAATCGAAATTCGCTCGTGGTGAGCAAGAAAGAAAAAAAGAATTTGACGGAAAGCAAGGAGTGGGCTATAAAAGAGGGGATTATTTCCCCCGACGAGAATGGTTCATACGGATTTGAAAAGAATTGCACACGCGAAGAATTTCTCATCCTATTGAATCGGACGTACAGATTATGGAGGCTTTATTATGGACACGGTTGAGATCGTCAAATTCATTGGCTCTCTTGTTGGCTACGCACTTTCTGTAATTACGCTTGGCGGATTGGTTATTGGCAAGATCACCGGGCGGGTTGGAATATTTGTTCGCAAACAAGCGAAGGTCAACGAGACGGAAAAGAAAATTGCAAAGATTGAACAGGATATTGAGAGAGATTCTATAGAAACGAAAGCATTTCGGGAAAAACTGAGCAAGTCTCTCGAAGACATTAAGAGTGGGATTTCCCAATGTAAAGAAGCAAACAAGGAGTTGCTGGGAGCACACATTGAAGAGATGTATCATCGGGGAAAGGACAATAAGACTCTGACAGAGCCGGAAGCGCAGAAGCTCAGTCATATCTTCAGATTATATACAGAGTATGGAGGGAACTCGTATGCGGCTTCTCTGTACAAAAAAATGATGAACGAATGGGAAATTGAATAAGGAGTAGAGGATTTTCAGGATGCAAAAGGGAGATGTTGTTTCTATCCGCAGTTCTTATATTTATCGCGGAGAGAAATATGCAAAAACGTATATTGGCGGGGCGTTTCTTGTCAACCGCGACTTATACGAAATCATTTCGGTGAATGGAGACGTGGCGGTAATTGGAGTTGGTGAGATTCCTTTTGCCGCCGTCCGTCCCCAGATTTTAAAGGAAGAAAAAATAGACAGAGCTTGGGCGAGTCCGTGTTTGTCTGTGGGTGATACAGTCCACGTTTTATCAGAACGGGATTACATGGGACATTTTCTACCACATGGATTTGCGGACGAGGAATACACGGTACTATCCGTTACGCAAGACAGGGTAGTCATTGGAGATAAAAATAAGAGCTTCGCAATTCGCGGGGAAGATTTGGAGGTCGTATGAGAGAGGTTCGGATTCTACTTTTTGGCGCGGTTCTGATAGGGGCTATTGTACCTATCTTTCGATTTTTGGAGGTAATGATCGATACGGTTGGCACGTACCTGCAAAACAAAATCGCCTTGCGGATGGCAGCTGAAAGTGGCGATGAATCCGAATCCGGCGGGCAGACGTTCGCGATTGGATTTGCTCCGCCGAGTTCCGAGGGGGAATACGATGACGAAGAAGGTTAAAGTGCAGTTCCTTGGAAATTCAGCGGACGATGTAACGCAGAGTTGTTATCAGATCTCGGATGGAGAGCATGTGATTTTACTGGACTACGGACTTTATCAGGATCAGAATCCGGTTGAGAACTACAAAGGGAATCATAGGCGGGTCAAGGAAATCAAGCCTCGTGCGATTGATGCGATCTGCGTTTCGCACGCAAACATTGACCATTGCGGGGCGTTACCGGCGTTATACCGACATGGATGTGACGCGCTGATTTATGTTCCGGAGGGCAACCGGGAGCTTATCCGACTTATGCTACAGGACTCGGCGAAGATCATGGAATCAGATGCGATTGTTCTGCGAAAGTATCACGGAATCAAAGCGGTTCCTTTATACGACGCGGACGATATTGAAATCTGCATGGAGCATATGATTGAGCTGCCTATGGGAGACAGATGTGAGATTGTCGGTGGGGTTGTTTTGCAATTCTACGCGGCGAATCACATTGTGTCGGCGGGGCAGATTCGTTTGGATTTCAAAGATTTTGGCAAGCGGATTCTCTATACGGGCGACATTGGTGGAATCCATCAGGAAAAGGATTATACGGAGCCGTTTGCGTACCCGGAAGAGTACATGGATCTCGTGATTGGAGAATCTACATACGCGGGAGACAAACGAAAACAATCGGAAAAAGACCGGGGCAAAGACTTAGAAAAAATTCGGCACATTGTGAACGAGACTTGCTTTGAACGCGGCGGAAAAGTTTTGTTTCCGGTATTCTCGATGGACAGGCTCCAGAACATTATGACGGCGTTATGGGATGTATATCACGATAATCCGGAATTCGATTTGCCGATTGTGATTGACACGCCGTTGGGGATTAAGGTGACGCACCTCTATGAGGGCATTCTATCCCGAGGGCTTGACAAGTGGAAAAGGGTCGTATCTTGGGACAAGTTTCAGTTCTCAGAAGATTTTGAATCGAGTATGATGTGGCAAGACGATAACCGACCGATGATTGTGCTTGCGTCCTCCGGTATGTGTACGAACGGGCGGAGTGTGGCTTGGCTTAAGAAGCTATTGCCCGGCGCGAAGAATCACATTTGCTTCTGTGGATACGCGGCGGTCGGCAGTCTTGGCTACAAGATCAAAGAGGGAAAAGATCCGGTGATTCAAATCGAAGGAAAAAAAGTGAAGAATCGAGCGGCGATTACTTCTCTGTTCAGCTTCAGTTCCCACGCTTGTAGGGATGATTTGATGGAGTATTATACAACACTTCGGTATGGAAAGCTGTGCTTGGTTCATGGTGAGAAAAATGCGAAGCGGGAGTTTGCCGGAGAGCTAAAAGAGAAGCTGGCGGCGGAGTTGAACACGGCGGATGTAGTTTGCGCTTTTAATGGATATGTTGCGATGATCTGAAAATATTTTTTCAAAAGCAGTTGACACAGCCGCTCAATCGGAGTATAATAATACTGTTGACAATATCAACATCAAATGTTTGTCGCTACTCGATACGCGACTAATAAAAGGTCGAGGTCAAATGTT
>ERZ1034842.15-NODE-15-length-129736-cov-20.055930_pt1 | contig 129736 bp, 98 predicted proteins | sample MGYA00520634_ERZ1034842 | MGnify/ENA primary metagenome ERZ1034842 (study PRJEB33766, sample SAMN09781734) | gut metagenome | biome: gut microbiome | host: Homo sapiens | place: Madagascar | study: EMG produced TPA metagenomics assembly of the PRJNA485056 data... | reverse complement strand
TCCTTTCGGTCGCCGCCACCTTACTGTCGTTGCGCACCGCCCAGTTGGAACGTGAGCAGGAGCGCATGCGTCGCACCCGTGACGAACTGCAGGAACGAGCCCTCGCGCTCGAGGCACGCAACCGCGACCTCGCCGACCGCCAGGACTACGAAGTCGAGCTCGCGACGCTCGCCGAACGCGCCCGCATCGCGCGCGAGATCCACGACAACGTCGGTCACCAGCTCACGCGTGCCTCACTGCAAACCGAGGCCCTACGCGTGGTCCACGCCAACGAGCCCGGCGTCGCCGCCGACTTCGCCGACGTCAAGCACACGGTCGATGAGGCGCTTCAGCTCGTGCGCACCAGCGTCCATGCGCTCAACGACAACGCAGCCAATCTCTCCGTGCAGCTCGAACGCATCGTTGAGGACGCGCGCTCGGACGGCGGTCCGCAGATTGAACTTGAGGTTTTGGCCGAGCACGCACCAGCCAACGTCGCCAACTGTTTTGCGGCGGTCCTGCGCGAGGCGCTCTCTAACACCATGCGCCACGCTCACGCCCAGAACGTCACCGTGCGATGCATGGAGCATCCGTCGTTTTACCAGCTCATCGTTACCGACGACGGAACGGGAGCGACCAAGACGAACAGCCGAGGCATCGCAGAAGGCATGGGGCTCGGCTCCATGCGTGAGCGCGTCGAGGCGCTTGGCGGGACCTTTACCGCCGGGCCGCGTGCCGGCGCCCCCGGCTGGCGCGTGTTTGCCACCGTCCCCAAACAGCAAGGAGATGAGGCCCGATGAGGCTCATAATTGTCGACGACGACCGCCTTGTGGTCGATTCGCTCAAGATTATCCTGGGTGCCCAGTCGCAGATCGAAGTCGTGGGCACCGGCGCCGACGGCAACGACGCGGTCGCGCTCTACACCGAGCACGCACCCGATATCGCGCTGCTCGACATCCAGATGCCGGGGCGTGACGGCCTTTCGGCGGCGCGCGAGATCCTCGAGCGCGACCCCGCGGCACGCGTGGTGTTCCTGACCACGTTTTCGGATGACGAGTACATTGTGTCGGCGCTCAAACTGGGCGCCCGCGGCTACCTGATCAAGACCGATGTCGCCGCCATTCCGCCAGCGCTGGCGCAAGTCATGGATGGCAAGCGCGTGCTGGAGGGCAAGGCAATCGAGGACGTCGATTTTGATGGGATGGACGTCGAGGCCGGCACGCCCCGCCGGCCTGCAGCCTTTGCCGGCCTGACCGACCGCGAGTTCGAGGTCGCCGAGCTCATCGCCCGCGGCCTCGACAACAAGGAGATTGCCGCCACCGCCTATATGGGCGAAGGCACCGTGCGAAACCACATCAGCTCGATCCTGGCCAAAATGGGCCTACGCAACCGCACCCAAATCGCCATCGCCTACCTGCGAGGGTAACTCAAAGAATCGGCGACTCAGTTGCGGTGAAATACGGACTGCTGTGCCCCCTAGGGCCGCCAAACAGTCCGTATTTCACCGCAACTTATAGAGCAGTCGCACAAAAGTGCCGCCACGGAGAAGGGAGACGCCTCCGTGGCGGCTGGGGGTGGGGTGGGGGCTATGTTTTTGGCTCCCCGCCAGCGGCTCGGGGCCCTTGGCCCCGGGCCGCTGTCAGTTTGCCTAGCGCTTACGGATGCCCCAGATCAGGGCACCGACGCCGGACATGGCGACGACAAACGCCATAAGGAGCGCAGCTGCCTGCTGGTCACCCGTGGTGGGCAGGAAACCCTTGACCGTCTTGACGATGTTCGTCACGGTCTTGGGCGTACCGGGGTCGGGCGTCGGCACGGGCGTTTCGGGCTTCTTGTACGTGTTGTTGAACACGATACCCTCGACGCTCTTATCGCCCTTGGTATAGGCAACGCTCGCCTTGAGGTTGCCCTCGCCGTCATCGACCACGTTGACGGTCGCGGTAAAGACGGACTTGTCGTAGGTCATACCGGCCTCGTCGCCCTTGACCTCGCTGATGGTGTAGACGTACGTTCCAGGCTCGCTGTACTCGAACTTGTCGAAGCTGATCTTGCCGTCGGCATCGTTGGTGACGGTGGACTCGACGTCCTCACCAACGAGCTTAAAGCTAAACTCGTCCTTCTTGAGCTCGCGTCCCTCGAGCACCTTGATCGCGCCGATGGAGACCTGCGTGGGCATGGCGTGATACTTGTTGGTAAAGCCAGCGGACTCGGTGGTTCCATCGAGCTTGTGCGTCGCGGTCAGCGTACCGTCGCCGTTGTCCTTGACGGTGGTCACGATGGTGTAGGTCGCGCTGTCATAGGTGACGCCCTTGTACAGGCCGAGCGCGTTGGGGCAAGCCTCGCGCAGCGTGTACGTGTGCGTGCCGGGCGCCTCGTAGCGGATCGGGCTCAGCGTAACGTTGCCGTTGGCGTCGTTGGTGCCACTAGCGACAACCACGCCGTCCTCGAGCAGATCAAACGTGAACTCGGCAGCCGCAAGGTCACGTCCGGTCAGACGCTTAACCGTCTTGACCTGATCGGTCACGGACGAATCGGTGGGCGTCACGCTGTAGGTGTTGGTGAATGTGAAGGCCGCACCGTCGTCGCCGTTGCGCACGACACTCAGGTGTCCGGCACGGTCGTCAGTCACTGTGTAGGAAACCTTGCGCGCGGTGTTGGCGTCGTTAGTCACGCCAGGGGCGCTACCGGACTCGGTCACCGTATAGGTAAAGGTGTGCGAGCGCGGAGCAGCGGGGGCCTCGGGCTTGGACTCGTCCTTGGCCTCGTCACCGCTGGCGTCAGCGTCAACCTCGGCCTCGTCGGCGTTGGCTTCAGCGTCGCTCGATGCATCGCCAGAAGCATCGTCCGTCACGCCCAGGGCGCGGTTGAGGTCGTCGAGCGTAAAGTGGATCTTGCCAAAGTCCACGTTGCCGGCCGCGTCGTTGGTCACGGTTGTGTGCTCGGGCATCGGAGCGCCGGCCTCGTCGGCAGTCACGGTGAAGGTGAACTTTCCCGTGATATCGGCCGGGGTCAGACCCTCGGCAGCCTGGAGCTTCTTGGTGCCGGCAAGCGCGGCATCAACGGCATCGGCGCCGTAAACGTTCTCGAACAAGGGCTGAATTCCGTCGTAGGCGGGCGTCGCCGTCAGAGTCCCGTCACCGTTATCGACGACGATGACCTTAAAGCTAAAGCTCGGCTTTGCGGCGGTAATGCCCTTTGCTGCGAGCGGAGACGTGTACTCGAAGGCCGTGTAGTTGATGGTCCATGCAAGCTTGGCATCCGTGTCGGTACGGATGGCGCGGTTGGCGTTTACCAGGTCGGCGAGCATCTCGGTCGTGTAATGCAGGGCACCAAAACTCACTTGGCCGTTAACGTTGGTAACGCACGTACCCTCGATGGCTTCCGTCTCGCCCGCATAGGCGATGCCGAAGTAGAACTCGCCGTCGGCCATCGGACGACCGGTCAGGGTCTTGGTGGCAACGATCTGAGCAACGTCACCACCGTGCGCATCGGTCGATGCGCTATAGCTGTTTTTGAACGGGACCAGAGCGCTCTCAACCTTGTTCTCGCCGCTCTTGTGGATCGTCTCGTGCGTGCCCTCGGGACCGCCGGAGACGGTCGTCGTAGCGGTAATCGTACCGGCACCATCGTCGGTGACAGCGATCGTCACGGTACGGACAGCATCGTCGTAGGTGTAACCGGGCTTGTGGTCGTTCGTCTCGGCCACGGTGTATTTGAAGGTCTTGCCGGCGTCAGCCTGCGTAAACTTGACCTCCTTGCCGGCCAGAATGTCGATCAGGCCGACGGTTCCCTCTGTCGCTGCAGGGGACTTGTACACGTTGGCACCCTCGTGCAGGCCGAGCGCGTTGGCAGAAGCCGCGTCAGCGGGCGTCACGGTAAAGGTGAACTGGCCCTCGGTCATGGGACGTCCGGAGAGGGCCTTGCTAAGCTTAAGGCCGCCGGCCGCGGCGTAATCGAGCTCAGTGCGGTACGTGTTGGTGAAGCGGCCGCTTTCCTTCTTGGTGACGTTGGCGGTCAGGACGCCCTTGCCGTTATCAGTCACGGTCACTTCGGCGGTCGCGACATGTCCGTCATACGTCATGCCTGCCGCGTTGCCCGCGTTCTCGCGAATCTCGTACTTGTAGGTTCCGGCAGCCGTGTAGTGGATCTTGCCGAACTTGATGGCGGCGATGCCGTCCTTCGCGTCCTTATTACTCACGGTTACGGTTGCGGGATCGGGCAGCGGGGCGCCTTCGGGGGCGGTGATGGTAAAGCTGAACTCGTCCCCATCCGTCCAGTCGCGGCCGTCAATGGCCTTGCTCAGGCCAAAGTCGAGCTCTGTGTCGAGCGGGGTCACGCTGTAGGTGTTCTCGAAAGTTGCTTCCTTAACGTCCTTCAGAACATGCGTGGCGCTGAGCGTACCGTCGCCGTTGTCCGTGATGGTGGTCTCGATGTTGAACTTGGCATCGCTGTAGGTGATCCCGCCGGCGTTGTCCTTGACCTCGCGCAGCGTGTAGGCGTGCGTTCCGGCCTTGGTGTACTCGATGGTGCTCATCGTGATCTTGCCATCGGCGGCGTTCTTGCCGGTGGCGACGACCTTGGCGTCCTTGCCCTCGCCCTCGACGAGCTCGAAGGAGAACTCGCCCTCAGCCATGTCGCGGCCGGTCAGGAACTTGGTCGCGGTGATCTGGTCGGTGACGCTCGTCTCGACAGGCGTCACGCTATAGGTATTGGTGAACGTAAAGGCTGCGTTGCCATCCGGCTTGCGGGACACCCTCAGATTGCCCTTGCTGTCATCGGTCACGGTGAAGGAAACCTCGCGCGACAGCTTGGCGTCGTTGGTCACGCCGGCAACCTTACCGGACTCGGTCACGGTGTAGGTAAAGGTGTGCTCGCGCTTCTCGGACTTCTCGCCCAGAGCCCTGTTAAGGTCGTCGAGCGTAAAGGTAATCTTGCCAAAGTCGACCTTGCCCTTGGCATCATTGGTCACGCTCGCGTTCGCGGGCATGGGTGCGCCCTCTTCACCGGTCACGGTAAAGGTGAACTTGCCGTTGATGTCGGCCGGGGTCAGACCGTCGGCGAACTGCAGGTTCTTGATGCCCGCAAGCGATGCCTCGGCAGCATTCGCGGTGTAGGCGTTCTTGAACTTGATACTCTTGACGTCCTCGGCGCCCTTCAGCTTGTGCGTGGCCACCAGCTGGCCCTTGCCGTTATCGCTGATGGTCGTCACGATGATGTAGAAGTTTTCGTCGTAGGTGACACCGCCGGCATTGCCCTTGACCTCGCGCAGCGTGTAGGTGTGCTGACCGATCTCGGTGTACTTGATGGCCTTGAACGTAACGTTACCGTTGGCGTCATTCTTGACGGTCTCGATAAGCTCAGAGTCCTCGCCCTTGAGCTCGCGGAGCTCAAAGCTGAACTCGCCGGCCGCCAAGTCGCGCCCGGTCAGGGACTTGGTCACGGCAATCTTGTCGGTGACACTGGACTCAACAGGTTTCGCAGTGTAGGTGTTCTTGAACTCGGTCTTGCCCGAAGTCACCTTCACGTCAGCGCTGAGCTCGCCCTTCTTGTTGGGCGTCACCGTCACGGTGATCTTCGCGACGTTCTTGCTGTAGGCAACGCCGTCAACCGTGGTCCCAGCGTTCTTCTCGCTGACCTTGTAGACATACGTGCCAGGTGCCTTGTATTCGATCGTGCCGAAGTTAATGGCCGCCTTGACCTCATTCGGATCGTCATTGGTCACGGACACAGTCACGGGCTCAGTCGCGGACTCGGGCATCGGGGCGTTGTTCTCGGACGTCAGCTCAAACTCAAACGCGTCCTCTTTCGTCCAGGCGCGGCCCTCGAGCACCTTGGTCAGGCCGAAGTCGGCCTTGGTGTCCACCGTCGTCGGCGTCATGTCGTACTTATAGCTGATCTTGCCGTTGTTGCCCAGGTAGGAATTGACATGCGTCGCGGTCACCTTGGCGGACGTGTTGTTCCACTTGGGATTGAGAACATCGGAGGCGGTATGGGTGTTGTTGCCGCCCACGCTATCCTTGGTGGTGTGGAGCTCGTCGATAAATGCCAGGCGCGGTTCCGATGCTAAACGACAGGTTGCCGCTCTTATCGTCGCGAACAATAGCGCCGTCGAACTTCGCAGCGTCGCCGCCCTTGAATGCGATGACATCGATCGCGGACTTGGCCTCGCCGTTCTCGCCCTGCTCCTCAAACTCATCCTTGTAGTAATACTTACCGTCAGCAGTCAGCGAGCCCTTTGCCGGCTTCGTGCATTCCTCATCCGTGTAAATGGGCGTCTGCTTCTGGAAATAGTAGTAGCGGTTGGTATCGGCCGGCTCAAAGTTCGCAACCGTATCACCCAACGCACCGGCCTTCCACTTGTTTGCGTAGAAGCTCACGGTCTTGCTGTCATCGTCGGCAACGGTCGTATTCTTTTCGATGTAAGCCTTGAGCCCCGTGACCTTCTCAGGCGTAAATAGGTTGTCAAGCGCAACACTCTTCACGCTCGAGGCATACTTCACCTGGATGGGCTTAACGCTGTCGACCGAAAGCTTGCCGTCTACGGTCTTAAAGTGGCTCAGCGGAATCAACGACGCAGGAATGTTAACCGTTACGATATCGCCCTTCTGGGGATTATCATCGCCGGCACGCTGTACGGTGATAAGCAGGTCTTTTGCCTTGTCGGTGAACTCGTAGGTGTCGGTATTGGTCTCTTTGTTGATCGCCTTGCTCACCTTGGTAAACGGCGTGCCGTTGATGACGACTTCGGTAAATCCGTCGACCTGCATAAAGTCGCCCAGCTCGTCGGTAAACGTGATGTAGCCGGACTTGGTCTCGTCGTAGCCCTTATGGATTTCGGTCGGATAAGGCGGCTCCGACGTAATGGCCTGTGAGATGTCGTCGAAGACCTTCTTGAGCTCTTCGGCATTGGTCGCCGACTTGTAGAAATCGGAGTTTTCCGCACGCGTGCCGTGAGTGTTCCATGCCGTAGCATTGGGGTAGTTGCTCGACACGGCCTGCATGAATTTGTTCTCTTTACTTGTCTGCGAGTCTTGGACGACGGCGCTGGGATTCGCACCGTTAAAGATGCCAATGGTATAAACGGTGGCCTTGGCGTCCTTCATGTCCTTGGCAGCCGTCACGGCAGCGTTAGCGACTTTAGAATTGAATTCACTTTGACTCGTTGGCGTACCATCAGTAAAGAAGACAATAATCTTCTTGGCGTCTTTGCGACCAGAAGTCCTGTCCTTAGCCAGCTCCAGACCATAATCGGCACGTGTGGCACCGGCGGGTTTAATACCGGCAATTGTATCCTTAAGAGCTTTCACGTTGCTGCCGGAACAATCAATCAGGTCCTTCATAACCTGCGTGTTATTGTAGACGTACCCTTTGTCACGATACGTATCGTTGCCGATATCGTTGGACTTATCGCCCGCGAACTTAACAATGGCAACCCTATGTTGCCTATCGACACCCTCGATACTCTCGTTTTGCTTGGCGATAGTATCGATAAAGCTGTTGGCAGCGCTCTTGAGCGCATCGATACGCTTGGTGCGATCTCCGCCACCCATAGGATCATCCATCGAGCCAGAGGCATCCAGCACCATCACGATATCGAGCGGCGTGGTGACCGTCACGGTTGAATTGGACGTCGAGGACATCGCCGAAAGCGTGGTCAAGAAGTCCGACTCTTCGTTTTCTCCGGTTGCCTCAACCGTTTTGTCGGTCCAGATTCGACCGACGTTTTGAGTCGTCACCTTATTGCCGCTGTGGCCGGCCGCCCATTTTTCCCAGCGTCCGCTGGTATCGGGGTCGACGACCGTCGGTCCGCTCACTGTCGGTCCGTCCATTCCCGTGCTGGACCTGGCGTTGGCCTCGGGCAGCATGGCAAATGCTGCAGCCGGCAACACAAGCACTACGGCAAGTATCACCGCCAAGAGACCCCTCGTGTACTTACTCATCGCGTCTCCCTTCTCGCGGTCTCAGACCTTGCATCAGCCTAAAGTTACGGAATGAGACACAATTAGGGCAGGTAACACATGTTCCAGATTCGGTTTTGGGCGTGAGACAAATGTCTCACCAAAGTTGAGACACGGCGTTTTCGCAGGAAAACGGGTGCGACTCGGAGCCATCAGGCAAAAATGACCCACTTTCCTCCGTCCTTGGGGGATCAGGGGCTGTTACGGATATGGTGCCATTTCAAAACTGTGCTGGATTACTACGATAAAAATGAGGTCTCCAACCACACGTGACTCTTTCGCAAAACCGCAAGCCGTCTACCTGCGGTTTTGATTTTGCCAAATGCGGTGTGGTTGGGGGTAGGCGATTTATCGTAGTAATCCGGCATAGTTTTGTTCGCGACGGTTCCACCGCGCGTTTAAGCGCGGGGCCGGTGGGGCATTTTTGTCCCGCCGGCCCCCATTCCAGCGCAATGCCAGCCCCATTCCAGAGCTACTCCGGTTTGGTTTCTACCGTGGGAGTCTTATCCGCCGCAACTGGAGTGCGGGCGGTGTCCATGGTCAGACAATGCTTGGGGCAGCTTTCGATGCACTCACCGCACACCACGCAGGCATAGGGATCGATCGACCACGTTCCGCCCTTGCGATCGACCGCGAGCGCGCCCGCCGGACAGCGACGCGCGCACATGCCACAGCAAATGCACACGTTCATGTCGTTGACGATATGCCCGCGCAAGCGCTCGGGTGCCGCGAGCTTCTCCTGCGGATAGCACACCGTGACCGGCTGCTTGACCATAGAACCCAAGGCCGTCTTGGCAAATGTCAGCAAACTCATGCCGCGCCTACCTTTCCGTGCAGCTAATGCAGGGGTCGATGGTCAGGATAATCATGGGCACGTTGGCAAGGAGCACGCCCTGCAGCGCATGTGTCAGACCCGCCAGGTTCTGCGACGTCGGCGTGCGCACGCGGAAGCGGTCCAGGTTCTTGGTGCCGTTGCCGCGCACATAGTAATACGCCTCGCCACGCGGCTGCTCAATCACAACCTCGCCACGCGCGCCGTCGGCCGGCGTGAGCTTGGTGCGCCCGCCGATCCCGTCGTGCGGAATCTTGCCCACTAGCTCCTTGATGATGTCCATAGCCTGCGTGACCTCGGCGCAACGCACCTGACAGCGGGCATAGCAGTCGCCATCGGTAGCGACAATTGGCTCAAACGCAGCCAGATCCGCATAGGCGCCGTCGCCAAACATGCGCACGTCATAGTCCACGCCCGAGGCGCGCCCAAACGGGCCGACCATCGAAAGCTCCAGCGCGTCCTTCTTGCTGATCACGCCCACGCCATGCAGACGCTCGCCGCAGCTGTCGTCGTCCAAAAACGTATGCACCAGGGCCTCGTAGTCGGGACGCATGGCATCGAGTGTCTGGACAATGCCCGCCAGCTCGGAATCCTCAATGTCATGCTTAACGCCGCCGATCTCGTTAATCGACAGAATCACGCGGCCGCCGCAAGTGCTCTCAAAGATCTTGAGAATCTGCTCGCGCAGGGTCCACGACCGATAGAACAGTGCCTCGAAGCCAAAGGCATCGGCGAGCAGGCCCAGCCACAGCAGATGCGAGTGGATGCGCGAAAGCTCGTGCAGAATGGTGCGAATATACTGCACGCGGCCGGGCACCTCGATGTCGAGCATGCGCTCGCAGGCGCTGGCATAGCCGCAGCTGTGACCCACGGCGCAAATGCCGCAGATGCGCTCGGCGATGTAGCCAAACTGATGCATGTCGCGCTTTTCGGTGAGCTTCTCGAGCCCGCGGTGCACAAAGCCGATCTGCGGAATTGCCTCGATGACGCGATCGTCCTCGATCACCAGGTCCAGATGAAGCGGCTCGGGCAGCACCGGGTGCTGCGGGCCAAACGGAATAACGGAGCGATGTGCCATGGACCTTACGCCTCCTCTTTCTGCTTGTCGCGGGCGGCCTTGGCGGCAAGCGCCGCGCGGACCTTGGCCGCTTTCTCGGGATCCATGGCGGCGAGCTTTGCCTCCATCTCGGCGGCCTTGAGCGCGGCCTTCGCAGCAGCCTCATCGTGCTGAGTATCGGAGCCGGCAGCCGCAGCGGGCTGAGCAGCGGCGCCCGCGGCATCGCCGGCGCCCGCAACGCCCTCCCCTGCAGCAGCCGCAGCCGCGGCAGCCTTCTCGGCAGCGGCCTTGCGCGCCTTGGCCTCGGCAGCGGCGCGAACCTTCATGGCCTTCTCGCGCGCAGCCTTCACCTCGGGCGTGATCACGCTCATGGGTTCAGCGGTCGAGACCTGGTAGAAAAAGCCCTTAAAGTCGATCTGCATATCGGTAATGGCAAGACCAAACAGGTCGTGGGCCTCATTTTCAAACGGGAACACCGCGGGGTAATACGAGCTGATGGACGGAATCTCCTGGTACTGGTCGATGCCCTCAACCACCAGATTCTCGATCGCATAGCTGCCGTCCTGCGCAATATGTTCCTGAGCAGCACGAACGTTGATAAACGTATAGACCAAGCGATACGAGCCGTCGTCGACGTTGCGCTCGGCGTGCATTTGCACAAAGCGCGCGCCGGCACCCTTGAGCGCCTGGACATGCGACAGGAGCTCGTCGATCCCGACGGTGGTATAGATTGCCTTTTGCATTACTCGGCCTCCTTTGCAGCGGCGGGCTCGACGGCAGCGCTGTCAGCAGCGGCGGGCCTGACGACCGCGTCGCCAGCCGCGGGCGCATCGTCAACCCCGGCCCCCGCAGCAGCCACAAACCCGTCCTCGCCCAGCTCAACGCCACCGTCCCAGGTTGCGGCACCGCCCACGGTAAGCGGATCGCCGCCGGCGCGCATCACAGCCTCCTTCTGGTCCAGGATGCCGCACGCCTCAACAATGGCGTCGATCACGGTCTCGGGGCGAATGGCGCACCCGGGCGCGTACACGTCCACGGGAATCGCGCGGTCCACGCCGCCGATCACGTTGTAGGCATCGCGGAACACGCCACCCGAGCACGCGCAGATACCGCAGGCCACCACGCACTTGGGCTCGAGCATCTGGTTGTAAATCTGGCGCACGACGGGCAGGTTCTGAGCGTTGACCGAGCCCGTCACCAAAAAGATATCCGCATGCTTGGGGTTGCCGGTATTGACCACGCCAAACCGCTCCGCATCAAACAGCGGGGTAAGCGAGGCCAGCACCTCGATATCGCATCCGTTGCAGCTCGAGCCGTCGTAATGAATAACCCACGGCGAGCGCGACATTTTATGATCCATGGATGCCGCCTCCTAAATAAACACGTCGACGAGGATGGGCATAAGGTTGAGCAGGCCAAACACCAGCGCCACGCCCCAGCCGAGCTTAAAGCAGCTGCGCCAGGTGCTGCGGGCAAAGGTGTTGTCGATCAGGACCTCGACAAAATACGTCGCGACCATCACGACCAGGGCGACCACCCAGCTCACGGGGTTGTCCCAAACAAAGAACATGCCCACCCACATCAAAAACAGCACGGTCTCGCACCAGTGCATAAGGGTCATCTTGGCCAGCGTGCCGCCGCTCATCTCGGTGGCGACGCCCTGGACGATCTCCTGATGCGCGTGATGTGAGTACGAAAGGTCGAACGGCGACTTGCGCAGCTTGATGGTAAGCACCGCGAGCAGCGCAAGGAAAATGGGCGCGCTGTACACGATGATGGGGGCCGACTGCCCCGTCACGGCAATGGAATCGAAGCTATCGGTGGCAAGGTACAGTCCCACGCTCATCAGCAAAACGGCGGGCTCGTAACTCATGACCTGCAGCAGCTCGCGGTCGGCGCCAACCTGGGCAAACGGGCTTTGCGTCGAGGCGGACGCCAACACCACAAAGATCGCGGCGAGCGTCACCATAAAAGCGCACAGTAGCGTGTTAGAACCCGACACAAAGATGCCGCCGCCCACGACGGTGAAGATGAGCGCGCATGCCATATAGGTATCGTCCATGGTGTTTACGCTGGCAGGGGCCTTGCGCAGCAGCTTGGCAACGTCGTAGAACGGTTGCAGCAGGCGCGGGCCCACACGGCCCTGCATGCGGGCCGAAAGCTTGCGGTCAAGGCCGTCGATCAGGCCTCCCACAAGCGGCGCAATCAAGGCAAACGCCACGGTACCAATAAATATGCCCACGACACCCGAACCTTCAAAATACTTACCGCGCAGCACCGAGGGCGCGCTCATGGCAAGTCTCTCGGGCCCAATCCACGCGCAACACAGCAGCGCAAACAAGATAATGCTGCAACACACGACGCTACCCGCGGGGCCAATACGCTTCTCGCCAAGGGCGTCCTCCGAGTACCAATTGCGCTTTTCGGCCTTCACCTCGTGTCCCATCGAGCCACGGAAATGACGGTAGTTCTCGGTTCCAACGCCCGAAAGGTACACGTTTACGTGCGGCTTGTTGCTCACGCGGAACGAGGTCAGCAGCACCACGGCGATAAACGCCACGATGACCACCATCAGATACATGGCGTCCTTGCCAATAACGTGCGGCACGCGGCCAAACACCATGGCAAGGTAGGGCGACACCAGGCCGCTCGAAATAATCGGGAACGCCACGCAGCACAGCACCAGCAGCGCGGCGATGGTGTTAAGCGCCGCCCACTCGGTCTTGTGGACATTGACCTCCACGTTTTGGGCCGTGGGGTCGACGCCCGAAAGCTTGGCGAGCCACTTGCCCCAGAAGAAGAACGTCGCGGCCGAGCCAAAGGCCAGCACCATGATCATGAGCACGTTGCCGGTCTGCGCGAACGCCACCAGGGCGCCCCACTTGGACACGAGCATGCCAAACGGCGCCACGAACATGCCCATGATGCCCAGCATCATCAGGCGCGTCAGGTGCGGCATGCGGCTGAACATACCGTCCATGTCCTCGATATTGCGGCTGCCGATATGATGCTCGGCGGTGCCCACGCACAGGAACAGCAGCGACTTTGCCACCGTATGGAACAGGATCAGGAAGATCGCGGCCCACACGGCCTCGGGCGCGCCGACGCCCAGGCAGGCGCTGATAAGGCCCAAGTTGGAAATGGTGGAGTACGCGAGCACGCGTTTGGCGTTGCTCTGCGAGATGGCCATGAGGGCAGCGAGCAAAAACGTGACGGCACCCACACTCGTGACCATAAAGCCAGTCACGGGATAGATGGCATAGAGCGGGCTCAGCTTGACCATCAGGAACACGCCGGCCTTGACCATGGTTGACGAGTGCAGCAGGGCGCTCGTGGGCGTGGGGGCAACCATGGCACCCAATAGCCAAGTGTGGAACGGCATCTGTGCGGCCTTGGTGAGTGCGGCGAGCGACAGCAGAACGACCGGCATCACCAGCAGCGCGGATTGCGCGGTTCCGGCGCCGGAAAGCTCAATCATGCCCGAGATGGTCAGCGGCATGCCGTTAACGTGCAGGTACATGAGTCCGGCCAAAAACGCGATGCCGCCCAGCATGTTGAGGATGATCTGGGTGAAAGCGTTTTTTATGGCCTCGGGCGTGCGCGTGTAGCCAATCATGAGGAACGAGCACACGGTGGTGATTTCCCAGCCACAGAACAGCCACTCAAGGTTGTCGCTTGTCACGATGACGAACATGGCCGAGAGGAACAGGAACATAAGCGCCAGGAACTGCGGGCGTCGGTCGGGCGCCGCCTGCCCGCGCAGCGCTGCCTCGTGCTCGTCGTGGGCCTGGAAGTCCTTTATGTAGCCCAGGGCGTACACGCAGATAAGGCTGCCGACGATGCCGACGGCAAGCACCATGATCACGCTCATGTAGTCCAGGTAGAGCGGCGTGGCGGTGACGACCTCGGCCGCGGGCAGCGTCATGGCCGCGAAGGCGACCGAGCCCACCAGCTGGACTATGCCGAGCACCGTGGTGAGCGCGTTCCTATATCTGTGCGCGTTGTACAGGATGACGGCGCACAGGATCACATCGATGACGGAGCTGACGATCGAGAGCACATGCGAGGTGCCGGGGGCGATCTCAAAGCTCTGCGGGCCCGTGCCAAAAAACATGACGGCGACTACAACCGTCACCGCCATAATGATGCCAGAGCCTATGAGCCCCACCGCATCGCGGGCGCGGTCACCGCGCGCGAGCAGCATGCCCAGCGCCGGTACCAGCGGAAACAGGGTAAGGAAATACAGTAGCGTCATACCATCACTCCCCCATGCAAAAACGCTGCAATTGTTTAACGTTATAGCTCAGTTGAGGAGTAGCGGCGGCGGGTTTTCGGTCAACTGGGGAGTTTTAGGCGTACGGGGTAACGAGTCTGTCCGCTTTGGAGCAGAGAGGCGACGCTCCCCCTATCGCGGCGGCGGGCGCACGGGCCACTGCGCGCGGTTTATTAACCACTTTGGAGGATGTTCCAGTAGGCCCACGACGGTCCAAAAAGTTGGCGCGGCAAGAAAAATGCGCCCCTGTGGGCGCACCATCCCGTTCGCTATTCCGCCTTTTTAACGCGCGGCTTGCGACCGCGCGGCTTATCAACCAGCGCGGACTCACCGCTCTCGCGATACTGGCGGCACCAAGCCTTGACCGAAGACTCGCTGGGAATCTTGTGCTTGATCATGGCCTCGCGAACCGTTAAGCCGTTTTCCAAGCGGTCCTTGACCACGGCGAGCTTAACTTCGTACGAATAGGTGTGATGATGCGAACCGGCGTTGAGAACGGCGTCGGCACCGCCTACGGCATACGCGCGGGCCCACTGACGAGCCGTGGCCTGGGGAATGCCAAGCTCCGCGGCGAGGGCGCGATGACCGACCCCCTCTTGGAGGATCTCGACGGCGCGCTGCCTAACCTCGGGCGCATGCGTGCGAGTCCTAGTTGCTTCCGACATACCTGCCACTTCTTAGCCTTAACCGTTAATCTGCTTTCTTACGTGCAAGTTAGATAGTAGCATTTTACTGTTTGCTCAAAGCAGTTAATTAAAATAGACGCGGTGTTATCTGGGCATTTGGCACCAATTTACGACATTTCTTTATCGATTATTTACGCTGGTAGCTGGCTCGCAGCTAATCGTCATTCGCTTGTCAACAAAATTGACATCTCTTTATGTCCTTTGGCATAGAGGATATAGTTATTAACCCCTCCCTCAATAATTTTGAGTAATCGGCAAGGCAGTAGACGTCCTTACTCCTCATGATTACCGCGCATTGCCATCCACCGGAGCAAAACAAAAAGGGCGGGGCCTGCTGCGCTTGCAGGCCCCGCACCGGTTGACACCCGACGGGACGCAGCCGGGCGAGGCGGATCCGTGCTACCGCCCCGCCTGGCCGCGAAGTTAACTACAGCTCGTTAGCCGCGTGATACGCCGTGCGAATGGCGCTCGCGATGTCGGCGGTGCGCTCACCCGAGCAGTCGCCCACGCAGGTCACGGGTACCGCCACGCCGTCCAGGTCAAACGCGTTGGCCTTGGAGCCCACGGCCATCACCGCGTAATCGCAGGCGATCTTCACCGGCTCCTCGGCGCCGTCCTCGGTGGTACGAACGGCCTCCACGCCCTCGTCGGTAATGGCGGTCAGACGGGTCTTAACATGCTGCTCCACGTTGTGCTCGGCAAAGTCGCTCATAATCAACGGCAGAATGGTCTCGGACTCGCCCGCGGCAATCTTGTCGAGCATCTCGACGATCGCCACCTCACAGCCGTGCTGCAACAGGTACTCGGCAGTCTCGGTGCCCACCAGGCCACCGCCAATGACGGCGACGCGGCCCGTAAGCTCCGCCTTGCCGGCCAGCACGTCCCAGCTCGAGACGACCTTGTCCGAATCGGCACCCGGAACGGGGACGACCACGTCGTGCGCGCCCACGGCCACAATCGCAGCATCGGCGGCGTTGAGGTCCTCAGCGGTAGCGGCATGGCTGAGCTCAACCTTCACGCCCAGGCCAGGCAGAATCTTCTCGTAATACTCGACCGAGCGCATAATCTCATCCTTGCGCGGAGGCGCGGCCGCCAGCACAATCTGGCCGCCCAAGTGATCGCTCGCCTCATAGACGGTCACGTCGTAGCCGCGTTTGGCCGCCACGCGCGCGGCCTCCAGGCCGGCGATGCCGCCGCCCACCACGGCGATCTTCTTGTCGCCCTCACCCGGTTTAATGGCGATGGTCGCCTCGTCGCCGTTCTCGGCATTGAGCACGCACGAGATGTACTTGCGGTTTTGAATCGCGTCGACGCAGCCCTTGTTGCAGTTGAGGCACTCGCGGATGGGCTCGCCCGTGGCGGCCTTCAGCGCAATGTCGGGGTCGCACATGAGCGAGCGGCCATAGGCGATAATGTCGGCCGCGCCGTCCTCAAGAATCTTCTCGCCGGCCTCGACCGAAACAACACGGCCGACGGTGGCCACCGGCACGGAGACCAGGGCCTTGACGCGCTCGGCCACCGGCAGCGTCCAGTTGTAGGGCATGGCACCCATGGGCGGAATGGTGTCGCCCATGTTGCCGGTGTGGTTGGCCTGCGCGACCTGGATCATGTCGATGCCCGCGCCCTCGAGCAGCTTGGCGAACTCGCAGGCCTCGTCGGGCTGCAGGCCACCCTTGCCGCGCGGCGTGCCGTCGGGGTTCTCCATGATCACGGGGAGCTTGTACTCCACCATCAGCTGCGGCGCGGCTTCCTTAATGGCGGCGACGACCTCGAGCGCATAGCGAACGCGGTTCTCGAACGAGCCACCGTACTCGTCGGTGCGCTGGTTGAGGATGGCCGAGCACAGCGAACCCACCAGACGGTCGCCGTGAACCTCGATGGCGTCGATGCCGGCCTGCTGCGCGCGGGCGGCCGAGGCGGCGATGGCCTCCTTGATCTGGGTGAGCTGCTCTACGCTCGCCTCGTTCACAAAGTGCTGCATATCGTGGTGCAACTTGGCGTAGGCCTGCTTGCGGATCTCGTTGGACTCGGCCATCTTGGCGGCGAAGGTCTCCTCGTCGCCGGCGGCCTTGGCCTCCTGCGCGGCCTTGGCGGCGGCCATGGAACCCATGACCATGCGGCCGACACCGGGCACGTCGTACTCGGGGTGGAACAGCTGCAGCGCGACCCTGGCGCCGTGCTTGTGGACGGCGTCGGCCAGCGCCTTAAACGTGGGAATCTGAGCGTCGGTCGCCAGCTTGGGCGTGGGGCTCGCGGTCATGACGGGAGCGACGTCGCCGATGACGATGTAGCTCACGCCGCCACGGGCCAGGCGCTCGTAAAAAGCCAGGCTGCGCTCGCCAATGGAACCGTCGCGCTCCTCGTAGCCGGTGGTAAGCGGCGGGAACATAATGCGGTTCTTGAGCTCAAGGGGGCCAACCGTAATGGGCTGGAGCAGCTTGGATGCAGGTGCGGTCATGGACATTCCTCTCTTGTAGGCGCGGCGGCGATGTTGCCGCGTAGTTATCTAGAGGATATGGCATGGGAGCACGGTGGCGCAACGGAAATCGGCAGATAGCAGGTAGCGGCAGGTGGATGGGGCGGGGCGGCCCGTCGGTTTGTCTCGATCTGTAACAGTAAGACCCTATTTTGCCGAGCAACTGTTACAGATTGAGACAAACCAAAACTGTCCCGGCAGATAATCTCAATCTGTAACAGTTACTCGGCAAAATCCATCCCTCGTGTTACAGATTTAGACAAACCGTCCAGGCGGGGACTCAACATCTCAATCTGTAACACCTAGCCGCCCAAATCGGGTCTAGATGTTACAGATCGAGATTTTGTTTGAGAGGCTGAGAATTGGACCGAAAAACACGGTCCCGGAATAACAAAAAAGCTCGCCGGCTAGGCCGACGAGCTGCAAGTTCTTGGTCGCGGGGGCAGGATTTGAACCTACGACCTCCGGGTTATGAGCCCGGCGAGCTACCAGACTGCTCCACCCCGCAATGTCTGGGCGCCTCATGTGCGCAAGAAAGAATATTACGTGGGAGTTCGGTAAACGGCAAGGAAAATCTCGTAGAGCATAATTCCTTCATATTTAAACCCCTCAGCCCCTATCACCGTAAACGAATCGCAGCCGAGCGCCGTCGACGGCACGTATACAATGGTGCGCGTCCTTTTATGCCGACACCGGGAGTAGACATGCTGCTCGCTATCGATATGGGAAACACGCAGACGGCCATGGGCCTGTTTGACGGAGACGAGCTGGTGCAGTCGTGGCGCATGCCCACCGACCGCTCCTATACCGCCGACGAGATCCACGTGCGCCTGATGGGCTTCTTTAAGATGTACGACCTTTCGCTCGATGCGGTCGATGCGATCGCCTTTGCCGGCGTGGTTCCGCAGCTCTCACGTGAGTGGCATGCCGTGGCCGACCGCATCGCGGCGGACGCCATCGTCATTGGGCCGCAGACGGCCGCCGTGACCAAGCTGCGCGCGGCGCGCCCCCAGGCCGTTGGTGCCGACCGCATCGCCAACGCCGTCGCCGCCGATACCTTCTACGGCGCCCCGGCGATCGTTGTGGACTTTGGCACCGCAACCAATATCGACGTCATCGACGAGGACGGCTATTACATTGGCGGAGCGATTGCGCCGGGCATCCGCATTTCGATGGACGCGCTCGCCACCCGAGCCGCCAAGCTCGCCAGCGTTCCGCTCGAGGCGCCCGAGCATGCCATCGGTCGCGACACCGAAGAGTGCATCAAGGTCGGCGCCGTGATGGGCGCCGCCGCCATGGCCGAGGGCCTGGTCACGCGCATGAAGCGCGAGCTGGGCCGCGAGGACGCCACCGTTATCGCCACGGGCGGTCTCGCCGGCATCGTCGCCGATTCGACCGATGCCTTCGACGTGGTCGACGGGCAACTCACCATCAAGGGCATCTGCGAAATCTACCGCCGCATGCAGGAGCTGGGATAGAGTAAACGCCAGGTCGCAGCAACCAGCCGCCAATCCTATTCCTCAAAATCGAAAATTTTTCAGTTTTGAGGAATAGGATTTTTTGCTAAGCCTCGCCGCACAACCACCTCGCCAGGTCCACGATCTGCACCCCATCGCGATCCGTGGCCTCGTGATGCGTGCGGGCAAGAATCATCTTGGGATACGCATCGCCAATGCTCAGCAGTGGCGAAATCTCGCGTTCAAACGTCTTATCCGAGCTGATGTCGTCGCTCACCTGAATGTAGAGTTTCTCGCTTCGCCTGATTGCTACAAAGTCTATTTCCTTTTTATAGAGCACACCGACGTATACCTCGTATCCGCGGCGCAGCAGCTCGATGGCCACCATGTTCTCGTATACGCGTCCCCAATCCATATCACGTGTACCAAGCAGTGCGTATTTGAACGCGTGGTCTGCCAGGTAATACTTCTCGCCGCTCTTAAGGTATTTTTTGCCGCGAATGTCGTACCGACGAACTTTATAGAAGGCAAACGCATCGCACAGGTACCCCATGTACGTGCCGACCGTCTTGTTCGTAATCTTTAGCCCATCCACATTCAAAACATCTGTAATGTTGCGTGCCGACGTTATGTTGGAGACGTTGTCCATCATGTAATCGGCAATGCGCAGCAGTGCCGATTCGTTTCTCACGTTATGCCGCTGCACGATATCCCTCACGATGAGCGTCTTGAAGACATTGGAGAGATATTGGTAGCGCTGCTCCTGCAGTGGATAAGGGTAAGAGCCGGACATACCGCCGGTTCTCGCGTACTCATCGAAGTCGCGATCGACCTCGCCCTCGTCACTATAGAGGCGATACTCCTCAAACGAGAATGGAAAAACCTCGATCTCGAACGTGCGCCCCGTAAAGAGCGTCGACAGATCGCTCGACAGCAAAAAGGCGTTCGATCCGGTGATGAAGATGTCGTACTGCTCGGATGCATGGAGGCTGTTGATCGCGCGTTCAAAGCCGTCGCACATCTGAACCTCGTCGATAAGCAGGAAGTTTTGCTTGTCGGACACTCGATGCTCTTTCACATAGGCGAGCAGGGCATGATATTCGAGCAGGCCCTCGAACTCGTCGAGGTTGTAATTGATATGGATGACATTCGAATTGGACAGATTTGCCTCCACGTAATCGCGGAGGGCCTCGAGCAATTTTGACTTACCGCTACGGCGAACGCCCGTTATGACCTTGATGTCCGGTACGCCAATAAGGCTCGTCAACGTGTCCATATATGACGTTCTATTGATGAGTTTCATTGGTGCCTCCCTGCGGTCTTTCGTTGCTATTCCTCAAAATTGAAATTTTTTCAGTTTTGAGGAATAGACTCTGCAACGAATATACCTCGTGAAAGGTCGAGCTGGCTAAATCCTATTCCTCAAAATCGAAAATTTTTCAGTTTTGAGGAATAGGATTAAGCCGAAGGTAGCCATTCTCTCGGGTCACGCAAAGCCCTCCCCGGCGCAAGGCCGAGGAGGGCTTTGTTGTCACGGCTATCTGTGTGAGCGGACCCGCGCTACAAGCCGCGGATTCGTACGGCCTCGGGCGGAAACTCCTGCTCGCCGGCATCGGTCTTGATGGTCGCGCGACCCCAGATGTCCAGGCCCGCAAACACACCGACTGCGAGCGGCAGACCATTGGGCGACACCGCCGCGACCTGACGACCCAGCAGTGGCACCATGTCAAAGTACTCGCCCAGCACCGGAGCCAGCGGGCCGGCAGTGCCCTGTGGTGTGTTGGCGGCAACCGCCCAGGTGTCAACGCGAGTGAGAACCGCCGCTGCCAGCGCCTCAACCAGCGCCTCGTCGGTCATATCCACACCAAGCTCACTCAACGCCGCACGCTCGATATCCACCGTCACCGCGGCAAACATGCCCGCGGCACCAGCGCCACCGTTGACGGCGACGCGCGCGAACGACGTCTCAAACGCAGGCGCACCGCACACGATATCGCTCGGCCACTGGATACCCACCTTGCCGGCAAGCCCCAGGCCCGGCGTTGCGGCCGTGCCCGCGAGCGCATCCATCATGCCCATCGCGGCCACAAACGGCAGGCCGTGAAACACATGCATGTTCACATCGGGGCGCACGACCAGCGAAAACGTCAGCGATGCGTCGCCCGCGCTCCACGCGCACCAGCCCGCGGACACGCCCTCGCGACCCGCGTCGCGCGCGGCATCGAGCTCGGTACCGGCGGCAACAGCATTCATCTCGATCATCTACATACGCCCCAATTCGCCCACGATATGGCCCACGCGGTCCTCGGGCTCCTTGACCTCGACGCCGTTGTAGCGGAAGAACCGCGCCGGATCGTGCATCAGGTCCTCGAGCGGCACCAGCACAAAGTCGCGCTCGCCGATGAGCGGATGCGGCAGGCGCAGCTTCTTGCCGCCGTGGGTCTCGCCATCCATCCACAGCAGGTCCAGGTCGATGGTACGCGGGCCGTTGGCCTTGGCCTTTTTGGAACGGTCGCGGCCCAGCTCGGCCTCGATCTTCATAAGCTCGTCGAGCAACACCAGCGGCGCCAGCTCGGTCTTAATCTCGATGACGGCGTTGGCAAACGCATCCTGGCGCGTCTCGTAGGCCGGCTCGCTCTCGTAGATGCGCGAGCAGTTGGACACGCAGGTGAGCGGGATCTCAGCGATCATGTCGCGCGCGGCGCGGATGTTGTCGCAGCGATGCCCCAGGTTGGATCCCACGGCCACAAACGCGCGGCGCGGCTGCGGCTTGGCGACGGCCCAGTAACCGTTCAGGAACTGCGCAAAGCCGGCGACATCGTGCACACGCACGATGTTGGCGCCGGCCTGGATCGCACCCAGACACACGCCAAACGTGGCGGCATCGCGCGCGGCGGCCTCGGTCACGCCCGAGACGGCGCCCACAAAGCGCTTACGCGACACGGCGCACATGAGCGGATAGCCCAGCGATGCCATCTTGGCGGTCTCGCGCTGGATGACGATGTCCTCGTTGGCCGACTTGCCAAAGCCCGGACCGGGGTCGATGCAGATGCGGTCGCGCGACACGCCGGCATGGATGAGCGTGCGGGCCTGGTCGGAAAGGAAGCCCATGACGCGGCGCATGATGGGCGCCGAATCGGGCAGGGTAAAGCGGCGGAGCTGCGAGGTGGGCACGTAGGCTTCCTCGCGGCGGGCGCTGCGGCGCATCATGGCGGCCAGGTGGTCGCTGGGCTCCGGCGCCGTCTCGGCGGCAGCGGGCGCGACGGTCTCGGCGGCGGGGGCAACCTGCTCGGCGGCCGGCGTCTCTTGCTCCTGCCCGGCTGCAGGCTCGGCCGCGGGCTCCGGGTCACCAAACGGCAGCGAGGGCTGCACCACGCCGCCCGGAAGCTTGGCCTCCGACTTAGGCTCGCCCAGCAACTTGCCGCGACGGCGGCGGCCCGGCTTTTCAGCCTCGCGCGCGGCCTCGGCAGCCGCCTCGCGCGCCTTCTCGGCAACAAACGCCGCGGCCGAGGTATCGAGCTGCACCGTCGCGTGCGTGCGAGCGGGAGCAGCGACCTCGCCGGCATGCATCACGATGACACCGCAAGTGCTCGTCTTAACAAACTCAATCATCTTGGGATCGGTGAAGCCCGTCACATCGTTGACGATCGAGGCTCCGCAGCGCACGGCCGCCTTGGCAACCGCCACATGGCGCGTATCGATCGAAACGATGGCGCCCTCCTTGGCCAGTGCGCGCACGACGGGCAGCACGCGACGCGCCTCCTCATCGGGGTTGACCGGGGTAAAGCCGGGACGCGTGGACTCGCCGCCCACGTCGATGATATCGGCGCCGGCGTCGAGCATCGCCAAGCCGTACTCAATCGCGGCGTCCGGATCAAAGTGCTCGCCGCCATCGCTAAACGAATCGGGCGTCACGTTGAGGACGCCCATGATGCGCGGACGGTCAAAGCTGAGCTCGTACTTTCCGCACCGCCATGTCTTGCTGTCGTTCGCCATGAACATCCTCCTAAAATGCCCGCGCCGCCGCGCCGGGGCGCTGGCGGCGGGGTCGCTTTGCAATCAGTCTTTCTATTGTATCCGCGCGCGCGGGCTAGAACGCAAACGCGGCCGCGATGTCGCAAGAAATCAGCAGGTCGGCATTTGCATCCTGGTCGGTGGGCGCCAAATTGCAAATGGCCAGCGTATCGCCAGTAAAGTAACGCGTGAGGCCCGCCGCCGGATACACTACGAGCGAGGTTCCACCCACAATAAGGGCATCGGCCGCGGCGATAGCGGCAACGGCACCGGTGAGCACGCGCTCGTCGAGTGGTTCCTCGTAGAGCACCACATCGGGCTTGATGCGCCCGCCGCACGCGGGGCACACGGGCACGCCCGCGGCATCCTCGTGCTCGCGCGAGCAAATCCATTCGGCACTATAGACCGCGCCGCACGTCTGGCAGATATTGCGGTGTACCGAGCCATGCAGCTCAAACACGCGCCGTGAACCAGCCGCCTGATGCAGGCCGTCGATATTTTGCGTCACCACGGCGTCGAGCTTGCCGGCGCGCTCGAGCTCCGCCAGCTTGGCGTGGCAGTGGTTGGGCTTGGCGTTAAGCGCGATCATCTTGGTGCGGTAGAAGTCGAAGAACTCGGCCGGATGCGCCTCATAAAAGCTATGCGAGAGCATAGTCTCGGGCGGGTAGGCAAACTGCTGGTGATACAGGCCGTCCACGCTGCGGAAATCGGGGATGCCGCTCGCCGTGGAAACACCGGCGCCGCCAAAGAACACCACACGCTTGTGGGTACCGAACAGCTCCGCCAGTGCGGCGGAGGCCTGCTTGGGGTCCGATATTGCCTGCGTCATATGAGTCCTCCGTCCTTGTTGGTCGAGCAGCATCGGGCGACATCCCGGCATGCGGCCTTTGAGTCAGCACGCGCGGAGCCCACCCCGCCCCTGTTGCGCTAATCTTAAGCCTGCAAACCCCGTCGAAAGGACACCATGCCTCAGACTTACACTTTCGCCTCGTGGAACGTCAACGGCCTGCGCGCCGTGCTCAAAAAGGACCCGAGCTTTATCCAGATCGCGCAAGAACTCGACGTCGATATCCTGGCGCTGCAGGAGACCAAGCTGCAGGAGGGCCAGGTCGATATCGACCTGCCCGGCTATCACCAAACCTGGAGCTACGCCGAGCGTAAAGGTTATTCGGGCACTGCGGTCTTTAGCCGCCAGGAACCGCTGCGCGTGCTGCGCGCCGACGCACTGCTACCCTACGCTAGCGAGGGCGAGACGGCAGAGCTCGTGGCGCAGGCCGCGACCGAGGGCCGCGTCTGCGCGCTCGAGTTCGACAAGTTTTGGTTTGTCGACGTCTATACGCCCAACGCCCAAAACGAGCTCGCGCGCATCGATGTGCGCATGGCCTGGGACGATGCCTACCGCGGCTTTTTGAGCGCGCTTGAGCGCGAGGCCGGCAAGCCCGTCGTAACCTGCGGCGACTTTAACGTGGCGCACGAAGAGATCGACCTTAAGAACCCCAAGTCCAACCGCGGCAACGCCGGCTTTTCGGACGAGGAGCGCGGTAAGTTTACCGAGCTCCTCGACGCCGGTTTTACCGATACCTGGCGCGCGGCAAATCCCAACGTCGAGGGCGTCTACAGCTGGTGGAGCTATCGCTTTAATGCCCGCAAGAACAACGCCGGCTGGCGCATCGACTACTTCCTGGTGAGCGACGCAATCGCCGGCAATGTGCGCGACGCCGGCATCCGCGGCGACATCTTTGGCAGTGACCACTGCCCCGTCACCCTCACCCTAGAGCTCTAGCCCCAACTAATCCCCTGGGGACGGAGGAAAAGGGATCATTTTCACCTCGCGAGGGCATCCACGCGGCCCGCTTGCCACGAAACTGGCCCATCTACTACGTTTAAGCCACTACCCTCAACCACAGCGAACAACGCAAAAAGAAAACCGCAGGTAGAAAGCCTGCGGTTTTTCATAAAACGCGGTTGTGTTTGGGGGTGTCGGGCCAAACGTAGTAGATAGGCCGATTCCGTGGCGGGCGGGTTCAGCTGATTCCCCGGGGATGTCTGGAGACGGAAGAAAACGGATCAATTTGGCTCTTGATGGCCACGATGCCCGTCTATCAACCGGCCATTTCAAAACTATGCCGGTTTACGGGGCTAAATCGCAAACCCCCAACCATACGCAATTCCGAAATAATAAAACCGCAGGTAAACGGCTTGCTCCATTTCGAAAAAAGCCGGCATGGTCTGCCTGTGCCAATCTAGCCCCGTAAACCGGCATAGTTTTGAAATGGTACTTCGACAGTATTGATTCCCGCCCCGGCGCAACCAGCCCTACAGCCCGTACTTCACTACGACTCGGTTGATACGGCGACACCAGGGCTTGTACAGGGCGGCCAAAAACACGCAGGTCGCGAGTCCGTGCGTGATATCGAACGGTACGGCGGTGGCAAGACGCGCCACGGTGCCCGCCCACGTGAGCGGTTGAACAAAACCGATGATGTCATACGCGTTGATCACCACGCCGTACAGCAGACCCGAAGCAAAGCCGTACGCCATCAACGCCGGCATGCGCACGGTGCCGTCGGCACGGTCGAACGCACCCGCATGCGCCAGCGCGCCGCCAACATAGCCAACCAGACCCCAGGCATACATCTGCCACGGCGTCCACATACCCTGCCCAAAAAAGAAATTGCTGGTCAGCGCTGCCAGCGCACCGACCATAAAGCCATTACGACGGCCGAGTGTCGCACCGGCGATAATGGCGATGGCGCTCACGGGTTTAAAGTCGGGAATGGGGCCAAACAAGATGCGCCCCGCCGCGGCCAACGCCGCCAGAACCAGCGTTGGCATAATCTGGCGCAGGCCCGGTCGCGACGCCTCGTAGCCCGCAAAGAACAGCGCGAGCACCAGCGCCACCACAACCAGCATGGCAAGCGCTGTCTGCTCAATGCCCGTCAGCAATGCTGCGGCCATTACCGCCGGCACCGCCAACAACAGCGGAATCTCCAGTTTTGCAAGTAGGCGCGAGACGCGATAATCCACCATTCCATCACGCCCTATAAAACACGTTGTCGGCAAAGAAGTCTGCCGGCGGCTCCATGCAGGCAATTTCGCCGTCGAACATCATGGCAACGTCGTCGGCAGCCTGCTCGGCGAAGCCCAGGTCGTGCGTGGCCATGATGACGGTGCCGCCGGCTTGCGCATGCTCGCACAGGGCGCGGGCGATAATGCGGCGGCTCGTCAGGTCCAGCCCCTTCGTGGGCTCGTCGAGCAGCAACAGCTCCGGACCAATCAACAGCAGCTTTGCCAACGCGAGCAGCTGACGCTGGCCGCCCGAAAGATCGTACGGATGGCGCGCATCCAGGCCGTCCAATCCCAGCTGCGCCGCGCGCTCCTGGGCCGCGTCCTCGTCGTATCCGCAGGTCGAAGCCCATTCCATCAGCTCGTCGTGCACTGTCTCGGCGACCAGCAGGGCCTTGGGGTTCTGCGGCAGCAGCGCCGCCGAAGCCGCCCCGCGCACCATGCGCCCACGCTGCAGCTTAGCCGTTCGGGCCAGAATCGAGAGCATCGTCGATTTGCCGCAGCCGTTTCCGCCCACAATCGCATGCACCGCGCCAGTCGAAAACGCCACATCGAGTCCGCGCAGCACCCAGCCGGACGCCCGATCGTAGCGAAACCAGCTTCCTGTCAAGGTGGTGGCCGAGCCAGCGTACATTTTTGGGAATATTCTGCATCCACCGGCGCGCGATGACGCCCCCGAGTCGTCCTGCGGCAGGATTTGCGCCTCAAATTTAGCCGATCTGCCCGATTTCAGCCCCTTTTTTGCACCTGGAGCGCCCCCGCGCGGGTCCAAAGAACCCAGCTGGCCACTGACGCTGCTGAAAATTCCGTTTTTTGCACGCCGCGAGCCACCCCACCCTGGCACCTCGCCAGAAAAGAGTTCTTCACGATGCCCCAAGGAGGCAATGTCGGCCACCTCGCGCACGCGACCGCCCTCAATCCGGTACGCACACGTCGCATACTCGAGCATCGGCCGCGGTTGATGCGTAGCCACAACAACCGTGCAGCCCAGTTCACGGTTCACGCGAAACAGCGCGTGCAGGAAATTCTTCTCCGCGACCGGATCAAGCTGAGACGTGGGCTCGTCGAGCAGCAGCACGCGCGGGCGTAGCGTCAGAACGGCCGCCAACGACAGCAACTGTTTGCGACCACCCGAAAGCGTGTCAGTATCGCGGTGAAGCCAATCTTCCAGCCCAAAGAAATAGCTGGTCTCAGCTACGCGACGGCGCATCTCGTCGCGCGACACACCCAGATTCTCTAGGCCAAACGCCATCTCGTGCCACACGGTTTCGCACACGATCTGGTTCTCGGGATCCTGGAACACATAACCCACGCGCTCCGCCGATGCCCGCACGTCCATGTCGGCGACGGGCTCGCCCAGCACGCGCAGCTCGCCGGAGCGCGTACCCGCCGGAGCGATCTCGGGCTTGAGCAGCGACAGCAGCGTCGATTTGCCCGATCCGGTACCGCCAACAAGCAGCGCAAACGCACCTTGGGAAACACGCCAATCAAGTCCCTCGAGCACCGGTGCCTCGGCCCCGGGATAGGCAAAACTAAGGCCTCGCACCTCAATCGCCGGCGCGGCCGAGCCATATGCCACACCCGCCGCCGAGCTCCTATCAAACCGAGCCATCAGCCAAACCTCTTCTCATCAATCGCATGCAACGCGCAAGGCAGCACCATCCAGGCAGCGTACACGACATAGCCCGGCCACGGCGCCGGCACCAAGAGCTGCGGGTAAAACGAATATTGCGTCGTCGCGGTCCACGCCACCGCCACGGCAACCGCGCCAAACAACGCAAGCCCAACCAGCGCGGCAACGTCGCTGCGCCCCAGTCGATACCGCGCATACGTCGTACGACGCGTCGCGGCACCCCACCCGCGCGAGCGCATCGCGTCCGCGCGCTCCAGCGAATCTTCCATGCCCCAGCCCATCAACACACTCGATGCCCGCAAGCGCGAACGCACGGGGTCGGCCGGCGCGCGGCCCGGTACATCAATCGCATCCTGCACCGCCAACACCGTACGACCGCGGCGCAAAAACTGCGGGATAAGCCTCATGCACATCGAGATCATAAGCGCAATCACCGGTGCGGCATTGCCCAGCAGCGCGAGCACCTTGTCGTATTCGAGCATCGACGCCGCCGCCTCAAACCACAGCACGCTCGCCACAAACAGCCCGCCCATGCACAGGCCGTATACCATGCTCTCCAGATACACCGCGCGCATGCCAATACGGAACAGCTCCGTCGAGCCCGAGGCGCTAAACAGCGGGTTGACCAGTGCAATGATCAAAATCACCGGCAGCTGCCAGCGGAGTGCGCCCAGCGTGCGGGCAGCCCCACGCGTCGCAAATCCATACGCCAGCCCGCCCGCAAGTGACAGCGCAACCAGCACCGGCTGCATCGAGAACATAGTGAGCCCCAGCGTCAGCACTATATAGAGTGCCGGCACAGCCGGATGCGACATCGAGAATGCCGCGACGGGCTCGCCGCCAAACTCCTCTCGTATGTTGTCCACGGGCACCCCCGTCCCCTCGCTCAAACAACAGCTCCGCAGCACCACCAACGCCGCACGCACGCAGTGCAAACGCCACGCCGGCGGCGCAAGCCTCAACCGCCGCAAACCAATCGTTACGCGCTCGTCATATGCCTGCGGTATCATATTGCGCCGTGTATCGTTTCCAAACACACGTCTCTATAACGTAACAGGAGATCACATGGACGCAACCGCAATTATCCTCGCCGCCGGCGAGGGCACCCGCATGAAGTCGAACCACTGCAAGGTTTCGCACAAGATCCTGGGTAAGCCCATGGTCCAGTGGATCGTCGACGCCACCATCAAGGCCGGCTGCAGCCGCGTCGTGGTCGTCATCGGCAGCCACGCCGACGAGATGCGCGCCCTCATCGACGGCGCCTACGCCAACAGCGCCACCAAGGTCGAGTGCGTCGAGCAGACCGAGCGCCTGGGCACCGGCCACGCCGTAAAGGTCGCGCTCGAGGCCTGCGGCATCACGCAAGGCCCCGTCGTCGTGCTCAACGGCGACCTGCCGCTCATCACCGCCGACACCGTCGCCAAGTTCGCACAGACCGTCGCCACCGGCGAGCTCGCCTGCACCGTCATGACCATGACCCCGCCCGATCCTTTCGGCTACGGCCGCATCAAGCTGGGCGCCGATGGTCAGATCGAGCGCATCATCGAGCAGAAGGACTGCACGCCCGAGCAGGCCGCCGAGCTACTCGAGTGCAACGCCGGCTGCTACGCCTTCGACGGCGCGCAGCTCGCCGCCCACATTAACGAGATCGGCAACGACAACGCGCAGTCCGAGTACTACCTGCCCGACATGCTCGAAATCCTCAAGGGTCACGGCCAGGCAGTCTCCATCTTCCACTGCGACGACTACCGCGACGGCCTGGGCGTCAACAGCCGCATCCAGCTCGCGCAGCTTACCGCCATCGCGCGCGACCGCATCAACGAGCACTGGATGGCCGAGGGCGTCACGTTCATCGACCCCACGCAGGCTTGGATCGGCCCCGACGCCACCATCGGCCGCGACACCGTCGTGTGGCCGCAGACGCACCTGATCGGCCACGTCACCGTGGGCGAGGAGTGCCAGCTCGGCCCCAACAGCCGCCTCACCGACACCACCGTCGGCAGCGGCTGCACCATCGATGAGACCATCGCCATCGAGGCCGTCATCGAGAATGGCGTCGACTGCGGCCCGCGCGCCTACCTGCGCCCGGGCACCCACATGCTCGACGGATCCAAGGCCGGCACGCACGTGGAGATCAAGAAGTCCACGATCGGCGAGGGCTCCAAGGTGCCGCACCTGTCCTACATCGGCGACACCACCATGGGCCCCGGCGTCAACGTGGGCGCGGGCTCCATCACCTGCAACTACGACGGCGTCCACAAGCACAAGACCGTCATCGGCAAGGACGCCTTCATTGGCTCCGACACCATGATGGTCGCACCCGCCCAGATCGGCGACGGCGCGCTCGTGGCCGCCGGCTCCGTCATCACCGATCCGGTCCCGGCTGACGCACTCGGCCTGGGCCGCGCCCGTCAGGTAAATATTGAGGGCTGGGCCGCCGATTATCGCCGCCGTCTGCACGAGGACGACGAGGTATAACGTTTTACCAAGCACAAAAGGAGCTGTTCCATGGGGGCGGCTCCTTTTTCTATCGTGACCTGCGCAACCGGATGAGTGGTCGGTTCGTGTCCGTTGGCGGTAAAGACGTTATCAGGACCCGATAAACCCCGCCGCGCGGTTACAATGCAACAAGGCATCTATATGGCATTCGATGTATAAAGGAGAAGGGTAATGCCGATTAATGATCCCGAGAAGTCGGAGAATATGCGCAAGTCCATCCGCGTGTATTCCGGTTCCTCCAACCGTCCCCTCGCTCAGAAGATTGCTGAGTACCTTGGGGTCGAGCTTTCGGGCCTTACGCTAAAGCAGTTCGCCAATGGTGAGATTTACGCCCGCTACGACGAGACCGTCCGCGGCGCCGATGTCTTCCTGATTCAGTCCGTGGCCGGCGGCAACGTCAACGACATGCTCATGGAGCTGCTCATCGCCACCGACGCTGCCAAGCGCGCATCCGCCCGCTCCATCACCGCCGTTATCACCCACTACGGCTATGCCCGCCAGGACCGCAAGGCCGGCCCGCGCGAGCCCATCACCGCCCGCCTCGTCGCCAACCTGCTCGAGCGTGCCGGCGTCAACCGCATCATCACCCTCGACCTGCACCAGGGCCAGATCCAGGGCTTCTTCGATATCCCGGTTAACCACCTGTCCGCACTGCCGCTATTTGGCCAGTACTACAACGACATGCACTTCGACACCGACAACCTGGTTGTCGTCTCCCCCGACGTGGGTCGCGCCAAGGCCGCCAAGAAGCTGTCCGACATGCTCGGCTGCGACCTGGCCATCGCCCACAAGGGCCGTCCGCGCCACAACGCCGCCGAGGTCATGGGCATCATCGGTGACATCAAGGGCAAGACCTGCATCATCAACGACGACATGATCGACACCGCTGGCACCCTGTGCGCCAACGTCAAGGAGCTCAAGGCTATGGGCGCCGGCGACATCTACGTCTGCGCCACCCACGGCATCTTCTCCGGTCCGGCCATCGAGCGTCTGAACGACGCCCCCATCGTCGAGTGCGTCGTCACCGATGCCATTCCCGTCGAGGTCGGCGGCAAGATCAAGACCATCTCGGTCGCCGAGGAGTTCGCTCAGGCCATCTCCGCCGTTTACCACGAGGAGCCCGTCTCCACGCTCGTCGGCGGCGACTTCGCGCTGTAGCCTGACGCGCATCGCATCATCTTTGATGCTTTTAAAGGGTCGGAAGCTCGCTTCCGACCCTTTTTCTATCCCTCGCCAACCTTCCATGGACAATTAGTTCAGATACGTATTTTTTTAAAGCTCCGAAGGGCCGTTCAGAGCCTTCCGAGCTCCCCGGCGGACGCCATGCCGCCCAAAGCTCATCGTTTTCGAGTACAACCGCCGTCTATTTACCCTCAAATCGCCCTCGAAGGCCCTTAGAAACGCCTCGAACGCCCGCCGCCCTATACGTATCTGAACTAACTGTCCAATAGCTATCGTCAACCTTCGCGGCAGAGCTCAATTTCCCGCAATCCCCTCAACCGATTCCACCGATTTCCTAACACCCGGCCGTTCATGGCGCCCAGCACCCCGCTGAGCGAAAAGAACGGTATGGCGGTCGCATTCTGCCGCCAACTTAGTACGTTATAGCTATGATGACCGTGATTTCACATTTCTCCGCCCTCCGCGCAATTCGTCGCGCACGACGGGCGTACTCTGCCCTACCTTGGGACTCCGTTGATAGTGAACAGCAAGCACAGGCCTTGGCTAGCTGCATTCCCAATAATGACGCGATAGACTTTGGCGCACTTTCGATACTCGACGCCTGGAATGAAGATGATTCCGAACTACTCGATCTTCTCGTTTCAAACGAAGACAACAGACGCCCCGACAAGCGACTTCTTCAACATATTCTCTCCGCTCCGCTTCCTGAAGGTGCAATTATGCACGTCGAGGCCGACATCTACGCAACGTCTCCTGCCATGACAGCCATGCTGTGTTCCAAAAATGAATCGGTTGCCAAAACCTTAATGCTTCTCATGGAGCTGCTCGGAACGTATTCTCTTCCGCCCGAGGCAACCTACCCCATCGCCTATGGCGACATCTGGCCCAAGGCCGACACCTTCGAAGCGACGAACGATCTCGATTGCTGGAGCGACCAGTCGGTGACCGAGCAGCAAAATGAAACCCGCTACGAACAGGCGCACTACAAATGCGAGCCAGCCACGACCATCGAGGAGCTCGAGGCGATCGCACGGTTCGCAAAAAGCAGCTCATATACCTCGTTTCGCACAGCAGTCAATCTCGCCCGACCCGGATCTGCATCCCCAGCCGAATCCCTAATGTTTGCCGTTCTCGGAGCGCCCATGCGCTTTGGCGGATTCGGATGTTGCAGCCTGCCCATGGGAGGCCTGCTACTCAACCATCGAATCGACTTCGACACTCTTGCGGTCAACATGTCCTCGGGCATCCCCTATGCCATCTGCGACCTATATTGCCCGGCAGCCGGAGTCGACAACGAATACAACGGAATTGGGCATGAGCTTCAAAACGCTCGCATCCACGATGGCAATCGAAATAATGGCCTCAAGGCAATGGGAATCCACGTCCTGGTTATCAATCGCGACCAAATGAAAGACCTTGTTGCACTCGAAGCCTTTGCCCAAACGATGCATCGACTCGCGGGAGTCCGATTCCGATACCGTATCAAGGGCTATCGCAAGCGTCAGGCCGCTTGGCTCAACGCCCTGCGGGCCGGAATCGGCCTTGCGCCGGTCTAAACGGCGAATCACCCGTGCGCCGTCGAGCAGGGCTGGACAGTTAGTTCAAATACGTATAAATAGACACACTGAATTAGACTATTTTGCAGTCATCTCTATACCATTCGTCCTATTTGAAGGCCGGGTAGACTTCAAAACAGCGTCATATGGACTAACTGGAGCACCAATACAGCGCCGTGGCATCGAATTAGGCAATCCGGTGGCCCAAGCTTTATACGTATCTGAACTAACTGTCCACCTCGGCTTTCGACGGCCGTCCAAACGCGCCCAAACGCCCTCAATTACCCTCCATTTGACAGCGGCAACAGGGTCGCTCACCATAGCAGGCGACAAATCGACGAAAGGACAAACATGGCAGCTGCACAGCCGCTCAAGATTCGCATGGTTGCCGGACTTGGCAACCCTGGCGAGGAATATGCCGAGACCCGCCACAACGCTGGCTTTAAGGCAATCGACGAACTGGCCCGTCAAGCCGGCGTCACGTACTGGAAAAATCAGGCAGGTGCCGAGGTCGCGCTCATCAATATCAACGACCCCGAGGAAGAAGGCGGCAAGCGCCAGATTGTGCTGGTCAAGCCGCAGTCGTACATGAACACCTCGGGCGGCCCCATCTCCAAGCTCTGCCGCGAGTACAAGATCAAGGCCGAAGAGCTGCTCGTGATTCACGACGAGCTCGATATTCCCGCCGGCGACGTGCGCGTCAAGGTGGGCGGCGGCCATGCCGGCCACAACGGCCTGCGCTCCATCATCGACAAGATGGGCAGCCGCGACTTTAGCCGCATCCGCACCGGCATCGGCAACCCTCCCGGCAAGATGGCCGTCGCCGACTACGTGCTCAAGCAGCTGCGCGCCCGCGAGGCCGAGGACTTCCAGGACACCTGCGCCCGCGCCGCCGATGCCGCCGGCCTGGCGATCGTGCACGGCGTGGTCTATGCCCGCGACCATGTCAACGGCGCCGCCTCCGCCAACGGCAAGCACTAAAACCTATCATTTAGGGACAGGTTTATTTTGGCAGGTTTTACCTGCGGAAACGCCCCAGTTGCAGCATCACGATAAACCGCGCGCCGCCATACACGCATAGCACCCCAAAGGGGGCCGGCCTCATCACAACCCGAGGCCGGCCCCCTTTGCTGTTTTACCTGATAAAACTGACCAAAATAAACCTGCCCCTATTCGGCAGGACGAAGCGGATAAACCCTTTTCCCAGCCGCCGAAGATACACGTAAGCGACATGCCCATGAGGGTATAATTTATACCGTATGTCTGCACAACGCCTGTGCGCGTACGGTTTTACTCGGGCTACCGTCCATTTCCGTGGAGGCACGGTTCGGCGGCCCTAACAAGAGAGGGGTTCTATGTATAAGATCCTGGAGAAGACGCAGTTCTCGGAGAAGGTGTTCAAGTTCCGCATCGAGGCGCCCGCGATCGCCAAGCATGCGCACGCTGGACAGTTCCTCATGGTTCGCGCCAACGAGACGGGCGAGCGCGTCCCGTTTACCCTAGCTGGTTGGAACGGTGACGAGGGCTGGGTCGAGTTCATCTTCATGGTGATCGGCAAGACCACCGAGATGCTTTCCACCTATGAGGCCGGCGAGTCACTGCGCGACGTCGTGGGCCCGCTGGGCGTTCCCACCGAGATGGCCGAGGGCCCCTGCGCCGTCATTGGCGGCGGCGTCGGCCTGGCAATTGCCTTCCCGGTCGCCAAGCACCTGGTCGAGACCGGCCACGAGGTCCACGCCATCATGGGCGCCCGCACCAAGGACCTCCTGCTCATGGAGGACCAGTTCCGCGAGCTCCTCGACGAGGACCACATCCATATCACCACCGATGACGGCTCCTACGGCGAGCAGGGCGTTGTCACCGCTCCGCTGGAGCGCCTGCTGCAGGACAAGGCCGTGAGCCAGGTCTTCTGCGTCGGCCCCGTTCCGATGATGAAGTTCTCGACCCTCACCGCCCAGAAGTACGACACCCCCATTACCGCGTCCCTCAACCCCATCATGGTTGACGGCACCGGCATGTGCGGCTGCTGCCGCGTCGAGGTGGGCGGCGTGACCAAGTTCGCTTGCGTCGACGGCCCCGACTTCGATGCCACCCTGGTCGACTGGGATGACCTTCGTGCCCGCCAGGCCGCTTACCGTTCCGAAGAGGGCGAGTCCCTCAAGGCTTATGAGGAAAAGAGCTGCGCATGCCACTAGTTAACGGTCGTTTCGTTGCCGATATGAAGTCGCCCCGCACCCCCGATAACGAGGAGCCGGCTGCCGAGCGCGCCTGCGACTTCCGCCCCGTCGACAAGGGCTTCACCGAGGAGATGGCGCTGGCCGAGGCCGAGCGCTGCCTCAACTGCAAGAAGCCGTTCTGTGTTGAGGGCTGCCCCGTCAACATCAACATCCCCCGCTTTATCGAGCAGATCCGCGCGAAGGACTTCGGCGGCGCTCTCGATACCATCCGCGAGGACTCCATGCTTCCCGCCATCTGCGGCCGCGTCTGCCCGCAGGAGAACCAGTGCGAGGGCAAGTGCATCCGTGGTAAGAAGTCCGAGCCCGTGGCCATCGGCCAGCTCGAGCGCTTCCTGGGTGACCGCCCCGAGCTCGCCTCCACGCCCAAGATGGCCCCCAAGAACGGCAAGAAGGTCGCCGTCGTCGGCTCCGGCCCGTCCGGCATCACCTGCGCCGGCGAGCTCGCCCGTAACGGCTTTGACGTTACCGTCTTCGAGGCCTTCTTCACCGGCGGCGGCGTGCTGGTCTACGGCATCCCCGAGTTCCGCCTGCCCAAGGCAGTCGTCAAGCGCGAGATTGACGGCCTGGAGGACATGGGCGTCAAGTTTGAGTACAACTCCGTCGTGGGCAACATGGCCACGGCAGAGGAGCTGTTCGATCAGGGCTTCGACGCCATCTACGTGGCGACCGGCGCTGGCCTGCCCAAGTTCCTCAACGTCCCCGGCGAGAACCTGCCCAACGTCTTCTTCGCCAACGAGTACCTCACCCGCGTGAACCTGATGAAGGCCAACAAGTTCCCCGAGTACGACACCCCCACCAAGCACGGCAAGAACGTCGTCGTCTTTGGTGGCGGCAACGTGGCTATGGACGCCGTCCGTACCGCCAAGCGCCTGGGCGCCGAGCACGCCATCATCGCCTACCGTCGTACCGAGGACGAGATGCCCTGCCGTCGCGCCGAGCTGCACCACGCCAAGGCCGAGGGCGTCGAGGTTCTGCCGCTCGTCTCCCCGCTCGAGTTTGTCGCTGGCGAGGACGGCTCCGTGTGCGCCGTCAAGGTCCAGAAGATGGAGCTCGGCGAGCCTGACGAGTCCGGCCGTCGTCGCCCGGTGCCCATCGAGGGCGCCATCGAGGAGATCCCCTGCGATGTCGCGATCTCGGCTATCGGCACCAACGCCAACCCCTTCGCTGCCAAGATCGGCGGCAAGATGGAGCTCAACAAGTGGGGCTACATTGTCGCTGACGAGGAGACCGGCCAGACCACCGATCCCCGCATCTGGGCCGGCGGCGACATCGTCACCGGTGCCGCTACGGTCATTCTGGCGATGGGCGCCGGCAAGAAGGCCGCCGCTTCCATCACCAAGAGCCTGCTGGGCGAGTAATCACCTGCAGCACTAGCCATCAAACGGCAAAGTCCCCGTCGAGCACACGCCCGGCGGGGACTTTTTTATGCCGGCCGCCCAAACCACCACGATGGGGCAGGCACCTTTGTGGTGGTTTGGGACTTGCCCGGTCGTTTTGTCTCAATCTGTAACAGCTGGAGTCCGTTGAGCCCTGCAGTTGTTACAGATTGAGATATTGTGCCGGCCGGCCACGCTGCATCTCAATCTGTAACAGTTAGAGACCAAATATGCCGCCTGGTGTTACAGATCAAGACGTTGGGCTGACGGCCGAACGGTTTATCTCAATCTGTAACAGTTAGAGCCATTTTCGCTGGCTTGGTGTTACAGATCGAGACTATGCAAAAGCCGAGGATAGGCACTGCCGCCAAGGCCTTCCCCTCGGCCTAAAACAAAAACCACCACAAAGGTGCCTGTACCCTTTGTGGTGGTTTTTGGTCGGCTAGCCTTCGAGTTGAGCCACTTTGTAGCGGTAGGCAGCGGCTATGACGTCTTTGCAGCCTTCGCGGCCCAGCTTGGCGCGGTTGACGACGATATCCTTGCCGCTCGTCATCTTCCACTTTCCGGCACTGTAGCGCTTATAGAACGCCTCGCGCGCCTTCTGCTGCTGCTTGACCAGCTTGGCGCCCTTCTTTTTATTAAGGCCACGCTTCTTGCGCACAATCTCGACGCGGTCCTCAAAAGGAGCGGTCACCAATACGGCAATGTGGTTGGGGTTGTTACGCAGCAGGTAATCGGACAGGCGGCCTTCGATAATGCAGCTCTCGGTCTCGCCCAGGTCCAAAATCACCTGGCTCATCTTCTGGAACAACTTGTCCGAGTACGAACGCGCGTCGTAGCGGTCGGGCAGGAACGCCATGTTCTCCACGGCCAGACGCTCGTCGTAGGCGGCCATCTTGTCGAGCGACTCGCCCGCGCGCAGCGACGCACGTACCAGCAGCTCGTTATCGTACAGCGGAATCCCCAACTCGTCGGCAAGCATGCGACCAATCTCGTGGCCCTCGGCGCCAAAGTCGCGCGCGATGGTAATGACCACAGGATTCTTCTTATTCTCCAGATCGCTCATCGCGATTCCTTTCTAACAAATGAGAAATAGGCGATTCCTGATTCCCATTTTGTCACTTACGACCGTCCCGGTTTCCCAAGTGCGGCAGATTGCCCCGAAAGAGGAGCGCCGCGTACTAAATGTACGCAAGCGACGATTGAGGGGCAAGGTGCCGTGCTTGGGGAAGCAGGACTATGCGGCCACAATACGGCGTTGATACGCCCTCACCAGCAGCGAGATACCAAAGTTGAGCACAAAGTACATCGCAAACACCAGGCCGTAGAGCATAAGCACCTGCGACAGGTCGATGGCGTGGGCCATCACGACGTTTGCTGTGTACATGAGCTCAGCCACGTTAATGCCCGAAAGATACGAGCTGTCCTTGATGACGGTCGTGCACTGGCTAAACAGCGCCGGGATGATCGTCTTAAACGTCTGCGGCAGGATGATGTAGCGCATGGTGGCAAAGAAGCCAAAGCCCTGGCTCTGCGCCGCCTCAAACTGACCGCGCGGAATCGAGTTGAGACCGCCGCGCACAATCTCAGCCATAACAGCGCTGGTAAACAGCGTAAAGGCGATAGTCGAGATCACAATGTCCAAACCCTGCACCGTAAAGTAGATAAACAGAATCCACAGCAGGTTCGGCGTGCAACGGAACAGCTCGATATAGGCGCTCACCAAAATACGGAACGGGCGGGGCGCATAGCTTTTAACGAGCGCCAGCACCGTTCCAAAGATGAGCGAGAAAAAGATCGACAGCGCCGAGATCTCTATGGTCTTAACAAAGCCGCCCCAAATGTAGAGCAGGTTGGTCGCGTTGAAGATTTCCATGCGCTAGGCCTCCTCTACGTTGTCGAGCCCCAGCTCGGCCAGGCTCACGCCACGCGGACGCTCCTTGGAGCGACGCTCGAGCCACTGCACCAGCATAGCGAGCGGAAAGCAGATGATGAAGTACATAAGGCAGCAGACGATATATCCCTGCAGGTAACCGTACAGACTCACAAAGTTGTCGGAACGGTACATAAGGTCGCCGCCGGCCACAAGCGCCAGCACCGACGTGTTCTTGACCAGGTTGAGCGCCTGGTTACACAGCGGCGGCAGAATGATCTTGAATGTCTGGGGCAGCACGATGTACCAGTACGCCTGCGCACGGGTGAAGCCCTGGCTCTGGGCCGCCTCCATCTGACCGCGCGGAACCGCCTCGATACCGGTGCGGATGACCTCCGAGATGTAGGCCGCGTGATACAAGCCCACGCCCAAGAAGCCCAGCACGAACGGCGCGATGCGCACCGGCTGGTCGGCACCGGTTATGGCCTGCAAAAACTGCGGACCGGCCATGTACATAAAGAGCACCTGCACGGGCAACGGGGTGTTCTGGTAAAACTCCACGTACACGCGGCTTATGGCGCGCAGCACGCGCGAACGGGTGGTAGAGAACACGCCCAGCAGCGTGCCCAGCACCAGCGACAGCAGCAGACCGGCAACGACCACCTGCAGCGTCACGCCGAAGCCCTCCCAGAAGGGCCCCATGTTTTGAAATGTCGTCGACCAACGGTCGGCGTCAAATAATCCTTCGAGCATTTGATTCCTTCCTTGGACGATGCGCCTATACAAGACCCCAGGTCTTGACCTCTTGGTCGAGCCAGCCGTCGGCCAGGCGATCGCAAATCACCTGATCGACCACGGCCGAAAGGTCGCAGCCCTTCTTGGTCGCCACGCCGTAGCCCTGCTCGCCAAACTTGACCTCGGGCTGCAACAGTTCAACGGTCTCATTCATGTAACCGGCCAGCGTGGAGCGGTCCATGGCAAAGACGTCGATATTGCCGGCGTCGAGCGAGCTCTTGATGATGGGATAGCCGCTAAAGGCCCTAAACTCGGGCTTACAGCTAAAGCCGTTGTCCTTGATCATCTGCTCGATCAGGCCCTGCGTGGTAGCACCCTGGCTCACGCCGATGACCTTGCCGTCCAGGTCCTCAATCGAGGTAAAGCCCGAACGCTTCTTGACCATGAGTCCCACGTAGTCGGTGCGGTACGGCGTCGAGAAATCCCAGCTCTTCTTGCGCTCGTCGGTGATGGTGTAGGTCGCCGCGACCACGTCGAGTTGGCCGTTATCGATCAGCGGGCCGCGCGTCTTGGGCGTTACGTCGGTAAACTCGACAAGCTCCTGGGCGCGGGCATCCTTGTAGCTCACACCAAAGACGGCAGCGGCGATTTGGTAGCACAAATCGACTTCCATGCCCTCAAAGCGGCCCTTGGCGGTGTCGTAATAGCCATAGCCGGGAACGTCCTTCTTAACGCCGGCATTCAGATGGCCACGCGACTTGATGGCCGCAAGCTTGGACCCCTTGTCGGAGCCCTCGCCGCTGGTGGAGTTGCCGCAACCGGTAAGCGCGGTCCCCGTCAGCGCAAGTATGCCGGCGCCCGCCAGCTGCAAAAAGTGACGGCGCGACACGGCCGCCCTCGTCATATCCGTCATGTCCATCACCGCGCCTAGTGCAGAATCTTGGACAGGAACTCGCGGCAGCGCGGGTTCTCGGGGTTATCGAAGAAGTGCTCGGGCGTGCCCTCCTCCAGAATGCGGCCGTCCTCCATAAAGATGACGCGGTCGGCCACCTGGCGCGCAAAGCCCATCTCGTGCGTCACGCAGATCATGGTGATATCCTCCTGCGCGAGCTCAATCATAACGTCCAGGACTTCCTGCACCATCTCGGGGTCGAGCGCCGAGGTCGGCTCGTCAAACAGGATGATGGGCTGCTTGGTGCACAGGGCACGGGCGATGGCGATGCGCTGCTGCTGACCGCCCGAGAGATTCTGCGGATATTCGCCGGCCTTATGCGCCATGCCGACACGCTTGAGCGCGGCAATGGCAATCTCGGTCGCCTCCTCCTTGCTCTTCTTTTGCAGCTTGATGGGCGCGAGCGTCAGGTTGCCGAGCACCGTCATGTTGGGATACAGGTTGAACTGCTGAAACACCATGGAACTATACTTGCGGGCCATCTCCAGGTGATTCTTTTTGGTGAGCGGCGTACCGTCGATGAGGACCTCGCCCGACGTAGGCTCCTCCAGATAATCGACGCAACGGATGAGCGTCGACTTACCCGAACCAGAAGGCCCGATCATTACGAGCTTCTCGCCGCGCTTGACGGTGAGGTTGATATCTTTGAGCACATGCAGGTCGCCAAAGTACTTGTTGAGATGCTTGATCTCGATCATGTCTGCCATGAATGTCCCTTCCCTGCGTTTACACGAGTTGAACTATTGTACGGAAAGAACCACGTTTCCGCAGCCCACACTACATCCCCGTAAAGAACCCGCAACCTTTCACCCACTCATTGGGGACAGACTTAAATGAGTGCCCGCTCATTGGGTACTCATTTAAGTCTGTCCCCAATGAGTGCCCGTCCTGTGCAAGCACCAAAAAAGGGCGCGACCGCGACGGTCACGCCCCTCAACATCAACTATGTGCCGACCGCCTCTTAGACAAGCTTCGCGCCGACGATCTTTGCTGCGGCAGGCTTATCGAAGTTGCCGCCGGTAGCCTTACCCAGAGCGCCCATGACCTGGCCCATCTGCTTCTTGGACGTGGCGCCCAGCTCAGCGATAACCTGCTCGATCAGAGCCTCGAGCTCCTCGCCCGAAACCTGCGCGGGCAGCAGACTCTCCAAAATCTTGACCTGCTCGGTCAGGTTGTCGGTACGCTCCTGGTCGGTACCGGCCTTGATGGACATCTCCAGCGTCTCGCTCGTCTGCTTAATCAGACGCTTGATCATGCTGTTGACGTCTTCCTCGGTCACATCGCGGCGCTCGTTGACCTCAATATTCTTCACCTCGGCCTTAACCTGGCGAATGATAGACAGGCGAACCTTGTCCTTGGCCTTCATGGCGGCGATCATTTCCTTCTGCAGCTCTTCGTTGGTCATCTGCAAATCCTCCTCAATAGTGTGGGTGGCACTCGCGCGAGCACCGCCCCATGATTACTCAGTCGTCGACGAATCGTCGGTCGAGCTCTTGGTGACGCCCTTCAGACTCACGTTATAGGGTACGTCCTTGGGCATGGGGTTGACGGTGATGTCGGCGTCTTTCTTGTACTGCTCCAGCCACTCGCTGTACGCAGTGCTCTCTGCCTGCGTCTTCACCACGTTGGAGACATACTTCTTGATGTCCTTGGGCACCTGCTTAATGTCATCGACCTGGCCATCGACATGGAAGTAGTCGGTGCACTTGATGACATGGTAGCCATAGGTCGACTCGACGACGTCGCTCACGTCGCCCTTATTAAGGCCTTCGAGCGCCGTCTGATAGCTGTCGACAAAAGTAGTGAGTTTGTCCCAGCCCACATCGCCCTTCTTCTCCTTGGAGCCGGTGTCGTCGGAATACTGCTCCACGGCGTCCTCAAAGCTCAGCTCGCCGGAGTTGATCTTGTCCAAGCACTCCTGCGCCTTGGCCTTGGCGGCAGCCTTGTCCTCGTCAGATGCGTCGGAATCGACCTTGATCAGGATATTCGACGAACGACGGGCATCGTTGTAGTTGGACAGGTTCTCATTGATGTAATCGACAATCTCGCTGTCCTTGGGCTTGCTCGTAGGCGCGACGGCATCCTTGAGTTTCTGCTGCGCCAGACTCTCCTTGAGCGAATCCTTATAGGTATCCTCGGTATAGCCGTAGGTCTTGAGGGTCTTCTTAAAGGCCTTGGCACCGCCCGCGCTCTTGCACGCGTCCTTCCAAGCCTTCTCGACCTCCTCGTCCGACACCGTCACACCGTTCTCTTTCTGTGCCTGTTGAAGCAGAATCTGCTGCGTGTAGGAGTCGATGAGTTGTTTGCGGTACTTCTTGGGCGTGAGGTCGTTGTCGACCAGATACTGCGCCCAGTCCTTGTCCTTGGTGTAGCCATAGGACGTGCGCATGCTCATGATCTGCTTGGTCACGGTGTCCTCGGTGAGGTTGGTGCCGTTGATAGTGGCAGCAACACCGCCGGTCAGCTTGTAGCCCGAGGTGTCCTCGGCCTGCGACATAAGGCCGGAGCACGCCATCGCCGAGACGGAAAGCAACATTGCCAGCACGCCAATAACCACCAGGACGATCTTGACGGTCTTGGACACGCGGGTCTTGCGCTGCTTCTTGCGAGAGCTGGAGGCGGCGCGAGTCTGCTGCTCGGGCGTCGGCTCGGGTGCGGGATTCTTTTTCTTATTTGCCATAGTTGGCCTTTCGCATAACGAATCGAACAAACGCCATTGTGTCACAACGCAGTCCCCGCGGCACGCTTGGTGCATTGGGGACAGGTTAATCTGCACCATTTTGGTGCAAAGGGGACAGCTCTGGCAGCCGGCAGTTTGGGACAGTCCCCAAGTGCCGGCACATAAGGAACGTCCCTAGGTGCCGGCTCAGCCCCACCTTAGAAGTGACGGCGGATGGCGTCGACCATGCCCCGGGACGTGGTCTGGCCGAGCACGTCGGCTGCGGCATCGGCGTCCATAAAGATGTTCATGAGCGCCTGCAGGGCCTCGACCTGGCCGCCCGGCTCGGCAATACCCAAATTGATGACAATCTGCGCCGGCACCGGAGCGCCCATGCCAGCCATAGCGTTAAATGTCACGGGCGCGGCGGGCTTCACCACCGCGATATAGGGCTTGGCCACAAACCCCGGATCGGTATGCGGAATGGCAATGTTTGCCGCCGGCATGGCAAGACCCGTGGGGTAGGCATCCTCGCGCGTGCGAACGGCATCGAGCCAACCGTCGGCAATGTAGCCGCGCGAAGCAAGCTCTCCCTCAAGCCGCGCGAACACCTCATCCGGCGTCGCACACTCCCAATCAAAAAACACCAGCTCAGGCGTAAACAGAGCTTCGTTATCCGCCATGCGCTCACCTCTCTCACCCAGTCATTCAGGAACGTCCCCGATGACTACCCAAAACAAAAGGTGGCCACGCGCGCCTTGGCGCCAATGACCACCCTGACCACTCAACTAAATTGTACTGTGCGCCGCTAGCCGCGGGGCGCATCAATTGCGACCTTGCCGCTCTCCAGCACGTGGACGCGGCCGTCGGCGAGCATTTGCACGACCTCGGGATACAGCACGTGCTCAATCGCGTGGATGTGCTCCTCGAGCGTGTCGACATCCCAGCCCTCCTCGACAGCCAGCGCACGCTGGGCGATGATGGGACCGTTGTCGTAGACCTCGTTGGCAAAATGCACGGTCACGCCAGTTACCTTGACGCCGCGCGCAAAGGCATCGTCAATCGCATGCGCACCGGTAAAGCTCGGCAGCAGCGCCGGATGCAAGTTGACCACGCGGTTGGGAAACGCCGCCAACAGAGGCGTGTGCACCATGCGCATGTAGCCGGCCATGACCACATACTCGCAGCCGCGCTCGAGCAGCTCGTGCGCGACGATCTCGTCGGCGGCAATAGGGTCGGCATAGACATCCTTGGACAGCGTGAGCGTCTGGATGCCCGCGCGCTCAGCGCGCTGCAAACCCTTAGCCGAAGGACGGCTCGACACCACAAGCTCAATCGAGGCGTTGAGCTTACCGGCGGCGATCAGATCGATCAGCGCCTGCAGGTTGGTACCCGAACCGCTGATGAGCACACCGATCTTGAGCGGCTCGGCCGTATCGGTGCCGGTCGGACGGGCGTAGGGCACAAAGCCCAGGCTCTCGGCAGCAGCCATCTGCTCGTTAGCGCTCATCGGAGTACACGACCTTACCGGAGCCCTCGACGCACTCGCCCACGCGGAACGGCTTCTCGCCCAGCGCGACCAGTGCCTCGGTCACGGCGGCCTCGTCCTCGGGGGCGACGATCAGGCACAGGCCGACGCCCATGTTGAAGGTCTTGCATGCCTCGTTGGGCGCGAGCTCGGCCTGACGCGACACGTAAGTAATAACGGGCGGAACGTCCCAACCCATCTCGGCGCCGTTGCGGGTGACCACGGCGTCAACGTCGTCGGCGAGCGCGCGGTTGAGGTTCTCGGTAATACCGCCGCCGGTGATGTGGGCGATAGCATGCACGTTGGCGCCGCCGCGCAGCAGCTCAAGAATCGGCTTCACATAAATGCGCGTGGGAGCCAGCAGGGCGTCAGCCAGCGAAGCGCCGCCGAGCTCCTCGAGCGGACGGCTCAGCTCCTCGGCCTTAGCGGCGGCCTCGGGCGTGCCCGGCTTGATGCCGTCGACGCCGATGACCTTGCGCACGAGCGAGTAGCCGTTGGAGTGCACGCCGGTGGAAGGCAGGCCCAGGATCACATCGCCCGGGCGAACGTTCGCGGGGTCGAGCATCTTGGGACGATCGACGACGCCCACGGTAAAGCCGGCGAGGTCGTAGTCGGCCGGAGCCATAACGCCCGGGTGCTCGGCCATCTCGCCGCCCACGAGCGCGCAGCCCGCGAGCTTGCAGCCGTCGGCCACGCCCTTGATGATCTTTGCCATGTGCTCGGCCTCGATGTGACCGATGGCAACGTAGTCCAGGAAGAACAGCGGCTCGGCGCCCGAAGCCAGAATATCGTTGACGCACATAGCGACCAGGTCCTGGCCCACCGTCTCGTGACGGTCCATGATCTGGGCGAGCACGAGCTTGGTGCCCACGCCGTCGGTACCGCTGATCAGGATCGGGTCTTCCATATCCTTAAGCGCGGCGGCCGAGAACAGGCCACCAAAGCCACCGATGCCGCCGATAACCTCGGGGCGATTGGTGTCCTTGACCATTTGCTTAATCGCGTCGACGGCGCGGCCGCCCTCGGCGGTATCGACGCCGGCGTCCTCGTACGTCACATGCTTGCTGTCGCTCATCTGAGCCTTCCTCTCCCACTACCGTGGCGCCGCGCGGGCGCCAAACGGTGCTCATAATTGCGTTCATTTCGGCGTGTGCCATAACAGCACCCGCCGTCATATCAACAAAACAGCAGGTAAAACCTACCAAAATATACCTGTCCCCATATGGCAGGTTTTAGGCCTCGCCGTGCTCCTCTTCCCAGCTGCGGTCGTCGTATTTCTCGACCACGGCGTCGTCGTCAAAGTACAGCGGCTTGTCCAGGTTGCGGGGCTTAAAGCCCTCCATAAACTTGTCGCGGCCAAAGCTCTCGGGAATCGCCACGGGATAGCGGCCGGTAAAGCACGCGTCGCAGTAGCCGCCCTTGGGCATGACCTTAAGCAGGCCCTCGACCGAAAGGAAGGCCAGCGAATCGGCGCCGATATACTCGCAAATCTCGTCGACCGTCTTGTTGGCGCTGATAAGCTGCGACTGCACGTCGGTATCGATACCGTAGAAGCACGGCCAAATGACCTCGGGCGAGTTGATGCGGATGTGAATCTCCTTGGCGCCGGCGTTGCGCAGCATCTTGACGAGCTGCACCATGGTGGTGCCGCGCACGATGGAGTCGTCGATGACGACCAGGCGCTTGCCCTCGATATTGTCGCGCAGCGGGTTGAGTTTCATACGCACGCCCATGGCGCGCAACTCCTGCGTAGGCTCGATAAACGTACGGCCCACGTAGCGGTTCTTGATAAGGCCCTCGCCAAAGGGAATACCGCTCTCGTGCGAATACCCCTCCGCGGGCGGCAGACCGGAGTCGGGCACGCCGATGACCAGGTCGGCCTCGACGGGCTCCTCATGTGCCAGCTGACGACCCATGTCATAACGGCAGGCGTAGACGCTCTTGCCGTTCATGATGGAATCGGGGCGAGCGAAGTAGACCTGCTCAAAGATGCAGTTGGCAGGCTCTTCGGCGGCAGGCACACCCTGCTCGGACACCAAGCCTTCGGCGCTGATGCGCAAAATCTCGCCGGGACGGACGTCGCGGACGTACTCGGCGCCCACAATGTCGAGCGCACAAGTCTCGGAGGCGACGACCCAGCCGCCGGCGCGGGTGACATGGGTGGCGGCGTCGACCGTCGCGGCGCCGTCCTGCGACGGCAGCTGCGAAACGGATGCGGCATCGGCCTGGTCCAGGCCCTCGTCCACCAGCTTGCCCAACACGAGCGGGCGAATGCCGTGCGGATCGCGGAAAGCGTAGAGTGCCTGCTCGTTGATGAGCGTCATGGCGTAGCCGCCGCGCACAAGCTCCATGGTCTTGCGAATGCCCTCGCGCAGATGGCCCGTACGCTGGGTAAAGTAGCCGATGAGCTTGGTCGCGACCTCGGAATCCGAGTTGGAGAGGAACGGCACGCCCAGCTCGATCAGCTGGCGGCGCAGCTCGTCGGTGTTGACGAGGGTGCCGTTGTGCGCGAGCGCGATAATGACGCTATTGATGGTAGAGAGGTGCGGCTGAGAGGCTTCCCAGCTCTTGGCGCCGGCGGTGCCGTAGCGCACGTGGCCCACGGCCAGCTGACCGGAGAGCGTCGACAGGTCGGCATTGGAGAACACGCGGTCGAGCAGGCCCAGATCCTTGCGGACCATAACCGTGCCGCCGTCACCCACGGCGATTCCCGCCGATTCCTGGCCACGGTGCTGCAGCGCACGCAGTCCAAAGTACGTCAGTCGAGCCACGTCGCGATCGGGCGCCCATACGCCGAAAATGCCACATTCCTCATGCAGCTGGTCGGAGTCCGGATCATACGTCGACATGGTGTTCACCTGTCCCGCGGCACGCTCGGCCGCGTGGATGGTTTCTTGAGACATGGCATCCCCTCAGAGCCTCGTTATTTGGCGTTACCTGCCCTATTATACGCACGGCAAGACAAGCACTCCCGCGCATGAACAGCGCTTTTTAAAAGCCCACCGAGCTTATAATCCGTTTTGCAGCCAAACATTTTATTGGGCAATCGCCTCGGGACCGACGATCCCGCATGCTTCCGTTGCGGCGCGTCTCGCCCGCCGTTAGGGCTTACATTGTTGCAATTGGGACGTTCGTCCTGTCTTTTGGCAGGTCGGCGGCGTATCCTTATAACCTACAACAAAGCGAGAAAGGTTCTGTATGGATCGAAACGAACTCGACCCCAGCGTCCCCAGCGCCACGGAGGTCAAGAAGATCCCCCTCATCATTAAGGTGTACGCCGTCCTGTGCATCCTTTCCGGCGTGGGCACGCTCCCGTCGGTCGCTGCCTTTATGTGGCAGGTCATCACGGCACTTGTTAACGGCAACGCCACCGAAAAGCTCGGCGACAACACGCTCGTCGCAGTCGGCCTTATCGTCGCCGGCATCATGCTCTCTGCGGCAAGTGCCGTCATCCTAATCATCTTTGGCCTGGACCTTATCAAGAACCAGCGCCGCAACGCCGCCCGCCTGTCCTACATCCTTATTGCATTCACCGTCGTCGAGCTTTTGGTCGACGTGATGCTCCAGGGCATCGGGCCCTTCCTGCTGCGTCCCGCGATCCAGCTCGGCATCCTCGTTGCACTTTCGGCAACCGTCGACCCCACGCTTCGTCAGGAGCGCGAACTGCAGCGCCGCCTGCAGGAGATGCTCGACCGCGACGCCGCCGCCGAGGGCATGCTCGGGCGCGATGAAACCGGCGAAGGCTACATCAAGCTCAACTACTTCAACCTGTTCTGGGTATTCTTTGTCTGCTGCGTGCTCGGCCTGATCGCCGAGGACATCTGGCACATGACGGTCGACGACCCGGGCGTCTACCAGAACCGCGCCGGCATGCTGTTTGGCCCCTTCAGCCCCATCTACGGATTTGGCGCCGTGCTCATGACCATGGTGCTTAACCGCTTCTACAAAAAGAACCCCATCATCATTTTCCTGGTGAGCGCCCTGCTCGGCGCCAGCTTTGAGGTGTTCGTGGGCTGGTTTATGCAGACCGCGTTTGGCGTGGTCTCGTGGAGCTACTCGCACATAACGCTGTTCGGTTTGCCCGATCCGCTCGTGGTCCTCACGGGCGGACGCACCTGCACGGGCTTCGCCTGCCTGTGGGGCCTGGGCGGCCTCATCTGGATCAAGCTGCTGCTGCCGAGGCTGCTTAAGCTTATCAACAAGATCCCCTGGAAGAGCCGCTACTCGGCCACCGTCATCTTTACCGTTATCATGCTGGTCGACGGCGTCATGACGCTGCAGTCGCTCGACTACTGGTACCAGCGCGTTAACGGCACGGAGCCGGACATTCCCGTCGCACAGTTCTACGGAGAGCACTTCGATAACGAATACATGGAAAACCGCTTCCAGAGCATGACCATGAGCCCCAAGGATGCGACGCGCGTGTAGCGCTCACCGCGCCCAAAACGCAAAATGCCCGCCGGTATCACACGTACCGGTGGGCATTTTTATAAACGATCCTTCTATCGACGCAAGCCTCTACGCCTCGCACTCGACCTCGCTCACACACTCACTTTTGATGGTGCCGACGAGCGCCTGCAGCGCATCGACCACGTGCGGGCGAATGTCCCCGCCGATGAGCACGAGCATGATGTCGTCACCTACGGCAAGCTCGCCGCTTGCCAGCCACACGCGCACATAGCCGATACCCGGCATCGCGCGCGTGGCCCCGATAGCAGACCGTACCTTTTCGGCGTCGTAGTCAAAGACCATGCCGCCCACCCTGCGGCCTGGTGCCACGCCATCGGTCTCGACTCCGCGCACCTCGGCCTTGGGCGTCGCACGCACCACACCGTTATGCGTCAGATACATCCCGCAGCCTGCCGCCGAAGCATCGGCCTTGGCCTCGCGCAGCCAAGCATCAATCGAAGGCATCAATTTGCCACTCTCAAGCATCGTTTCTCCCTTACCGTCGTCGAGTAGCCAATTTGGGACGGGGCCTTTTTAGCTACTCTCGAACAACTTATTCCTCGACCGGCGTGAGCACCATGACGGCGCGCGTGTTGCTCAGCGACAGCGAACGACAGGTCACAAGCGTTACAACCTTAGTTGCCGAAGCGGCACGATCGGTAGCATCACTCGCCACGGCAGAAGCGCCGTCGAGCATCTCGAACAGGTAGTTCTTGAGTCCGTCGTCGCCCTCAAAATTGGTCGTGCGCGCCTTGGCATACGTGTCCTCGACCACCTTGGTCGCCAGCGGACGCAGCTTATACGTCGCATCGCGCGTGATGTAGTACACAAACTCGATGCTATCGAACGTCGCCTGATCAGTGGTGTCCGAAATCACGTTGAACATCGATCCGTCGTTCATATGGTGGCCGTAGATCGTGGTCTGCTGGTCGACCATTCCCGGCGCGGTGTCATCGCTATCCAGGAAAATGGCACCGGACGCGTTAGCCGTTCCGTCGAACAGCGTGTTGAGGTATTTGGAGTTGTTGTTGGTCTGCACCACGGGATAGTTGATGTTGGTTCCCGGCACGTAAATCCAACCCACAATCTCGGGGTTCGTCTGAGCAAGCGCATCAAAGTCGATAATCGGCACGCCGCTGGCATCCTTATCGCTTACATATTGCTTCTCGATTTTCTGATACGAATCGCTCGCCTGCTTATAGCCAATCTGGGCATTAATAAAGATAGCGGCGGCGGCGACAATCAGACCGATACCGATGATGATGAGCAGAATGGGAATAATGGAGCGGCGCTTTTTGCGCGGCGGCTCGGTGCAATCCGACGGCACGGCATGCGATGAAGACCGGGGCGGCTTCTTAGCGGAGCTATAAGACGAAGGACGATATGCGGCCGGCGCGTCCTGTCGACGATGCGTCGCCGGTGTCACGGGGCGCGGCGCGCGCGGCTGCTGAGGAGAGGATGTCCGACCCTGCTGTGCCGCACGGGCAGCACCTGGCTTCGACGGATCGGGAATCTGAGAAGCCTTGAATCGTTTTCCCTGATAATCGGACATGGCTCTCCTTATACTGCGGTGAAACGGCGGAACGCTTAGGCGTCAGCCATCTCCTGCTTCATCTTCTCGATAACCTTGCGGTACTCGGGGTCGCAAGCACCCAGAATCTGCGTGGCATAGATGGCGGCGTTCTTGGCGCCGTTGATGGCAACGCAGGCCACGGGCACGCCCGAAGGCATCTGCACCATCGACAGCAGCGAATCCATGCCGCCTAGGTCACTCGTCTTCATAGGCACGCCGATAACCGGCAGCGGCGTAAAGGCAGCCACGACACCACCCAAGTGAGCGGCCTTGCCGGCGGCGGCGATAATCACTTTGATACCGCGATCGGCGGCAGTCGAAGCCCACTCGTGGACCTTCGCCGGCGTGCGGTGCGCGCTCGCAATGACGAGCTCATAGGGCACACCCAGTGCCTCGAGCTCGGCGGTGCAGCCTTCCATAACGCCCAGATCGGACTTGGAACCCATGATGATCCCGACAACCGGCTTCTGATCTGCCATAAACATAGACCTCCTGTTGAGAGCGGTGACGCAGCGAATCCGCGACCCTTAACTACTGAGAGTAGTATAGCTGCTCCCGTCCCCGCGGTCTGTGGGTGCTCTGCGGCGGCCCGGTGTTTTCATCTTCACTCCGGTTGCTACGCAAAGTCGTTCAGATGAAAACACCGGGCCGCCGCAGAGCACCTTGGACCTACCGGGAATTGCCATGACGTACGTTGGCTGAAATAAATTGGCCCGGTTTCTTCGCAAAGTCGTTCAGATAAAGCCTGGCCCGCCGCAGAGCACCTTCGACCTACCGGGGATTGCCATGACGTACGTTGGCTGATTTGGTTTGGAATGGGAGGTTTGCGGAGGGTGATGGGCTGTTTCGTTGCTGGGTTTAGAAATCCTCGCTCGTTCGTTTCAGCCCGCGTCATCGCGTGCTAGACGGCCAGCTCGTCTGATTCTCCCATAAGCCATCGTGCCAGGTCGACGACCTTGATGCCATCCCAATCAGTCGTTTCGTGCCCTGTTCGGGCAATGACGCACTTGGGATAGGCGTCTCGAATCCGTCGCAGCGGATCAAGCTCACGCTCAAGCGTCGCTTCTTGGGAAATGTCGTCACTCACCTGGATATAGACACGGCGGTCACGCCTGATGGCGACAAAGTCTACTTCCTTTTGGTAGAGAACGCCCACGTAGACTTCCCATCCGCGGCGCATAAGCTCGATTGCCACCATATTCTCGTAAACATGGCCAAAATCGAGCTTTTTCGTGCCAAGCGCGGCGTAGCGAAACGAATGGTCGGCCAGGTAGTATTTATCTCCCGTCGACAGGTATTTCTTTCCTGAGACGTCAAAGCGACGAAACCGGTAGAACGCAAACGCATTACACAGGTAGTCGATATACACAGCCAGCGTCTTGTCGCTTATCTTAAGGTTCGCTCGTGACAGCTCGGCCGCCATCCCCTTGAGAGAAGAGATGTTTCCGACGTTATCCATCAGGAACTCGCAGGAACGTTTAAGCTGCTCTGCATTACGTATACGATATTTTTGTCTGATGTCGCGCAGGATAAGAGTTTCAAGCACATCCGAGATGTATGAGAAACGCATCCTTTCGTCCTGGTAGATATAGGAACCCGGCATTCCTCCCTCGCGGACATAGCGAGCAAGGGCCTCGGCTGGAGAAGTGATCTCGTGATACGCCGAGAACTCCGCAAGTGAAAACGGAAAGACCTCGATCTCCACCGTTCTTCCCGTGAACAACGTCGAGAGGTCGCTTGAGAGAAGAAAGGCATTCGATCCCGTGATGTAAATGTCATATTTCTCTGACGCATGAAGACTGTTGATAGCCCGCTCGAACCCTTCGCACATCTGGACCTCGTCGATCATGACGATATTCCGGCAACCCTCGATATAGTGCTTTTCCACATATGTATGCAGCGCATGGTATTCCGCCAACGGCTCGAACTCAAGTAGATTGAAGTTGACGTGTATGACGTTGGCCGAGGGGTCGTTTGAATGAAGTTGGCTGGCAAACGCCTCAAGCAATTTCGATTTTCCGCATCGCCTGATTCCGGTAATCACCTTGATATCAGGCGTACCTGCCACCTTGGAAAGCTTGCTCATGTAGAACGGGCGATCTATAAGTTTCATGGCAGCCTACTTCGCAAAATTCAAAATCATTAGGAAACGCGAAGTAAAATATATCATCTACTTCGCGTCTTTGAAATATCTTAGATTTTGCGTAATAATTCCTGTCAAGCTATCGCAAGCACGACGCGGGCGAGGTTGTCCCTCCCCCTAATCGACTCTGTACGGAAGCCCGGGGTGACAGGTTTCCGCCTTGCTCGGCATCCGGGAGCCCCGTTCGAAGTCGGCGTCCTCATCAGCTGCGACAGTCGAACCCGACTCCACGTGCACATCGCCGCCGGCAAGACGACCTTCACCACGAAGATGCAATAGCCGGGGCGCACGGTCCGTGGGCAACCGAGCGAGGAAAATGTCCCATCAACAAAACGAGCGAGGATTCCGTCCCACGTAGAGCCCAAATCCAAGCTCCCCAAGGAACAAAATCCTCACTCGACATCCGCATCCTCTTTAGCCTAAGCCATCGCGCAAAGCCCCTTCGGCAGCACACGGTGCAACCAAGTCACCGCAGGCCGGGGCGGGGGGGCTGAGTTTCCCACTGAGCGACTCTGCTTGCAGCCGGAGCGAAGGGGGAAACTCGGCTCCCCCGCCCCGGCCGAACAAGTCAGTCTACACCGTGTACTGCGGCAGGTCCTGCAGGGCGATGACGTCCATGCCCATGTCGTTGGCGCTGCCGTGACCCTGCTGGTCCTCGCGCACCGCCTCGATGGCGCTCACGTACGTGTTGGCCGCAGACATCGCGGTCACGCAGGTCACGCCGCGGCGCACGGCCTCGGTACGCAGCAGGTAGCCGTCGCCGCGCGAACCCGGGCCGTACGGCGTGTTGACGATTACCGCGATCTTGCCGTCGGCGATCAGGTCACCGATGTTGGGACGCTCGCCGTCGTGCGGGCCGCTGATCTTTTCCACGACTTCGCACGTCACGTTGCCGCCGCGCAGCACGCGCGCCGTGCCCTCGGTGGAGCAGATGTCAAAGCCCAGGTAGCGCAGGATGCGCGCAACCGAAAGGATGTGACGCTTGTCGCGGTCGCACACGCTGATGAACACCTTGCCGCTGCTAGGATCGGGCAGCTTGTAGTCAATCGCCAACTGCGTCTTGGCATATGCCTCGGGATAGCTCTTGGCGATACCCATGACCTCGCCCGTCGACTTCATCTCGGGACCCAGAATGACGTCGGCACCGGGGAAACGACCCCAGGGCATAACGGCTTCCTTCATGCAGAACCAATCGAGCTGGCGCTCGTCGCTCGGCAGGCCCAGGCTCGCGATGGAATCGCCGGCCATGATGCGCGCCGCGCACTTGGCCAGCGGCACGCCGGTGGCCTTGGAGATAAACGGCACGGTACGGCTCGCGCGCGGGTTTGCCTCGATCACGTAGACGGTCTCGCCCTTGATGGCGTACTGCACGTTGACCAGGCCGCGGACTCCCAGCGCCATCGCGATGCGGCGCGTGGTCTCGCGAAGCTTTGCCTGAAGGCTCTCGCTAAAGCTGAACGGCGGAATGCAAGTCGCGGAGTCGCCGGAGTGAATACCGGCCTCCTCGATATGCTCCAGGATACCGCCGATGTAGACCTCTTCGCCATCGCACAGGGCGTCGACGTCGGACTCGATCGCACCCTCCAGGAAGCGGTCCAGGTACACCGGGTAGTCGGGGCTAATGCGCGCAGCCTCGGCCATGTAATCGCGCAGATGCTCGGCATCGTAGGCGATCATCATGCCGCGGCCGCCCAGCACGTAGCTCGGACGCACCAGCAGCGGGTAGCCGATATGCGCGGCCACGGCCTCGGCCTCCTCAAACGAGGTGGCCTGGCCCGCCGGCGGGTACATGATGCCCAGCTTGTCGAGCAGGGCGGCGAAGCGCTCGCGGTCCTCGGCAAAGTCGATGGCATCGGGCTTGGTGCCCATAATGTTCACGCCGCTCTCCTCGAGCATGCGCGCCAGCTTAAGCGGAGTCTGGCCGCCGAGCGTCACCACGACGCCGTCGGGTCGCTCAACATCGATAACGTCCATGACGTCCTCGTAGGTAAGCGGCTCAAAGTACAAGCGGTCCGAGGTGTCGTAGTCAGTCGAAACGGTCTCGGGGTTGCAGTTGACCATGATGGTCTCGAAGCCGCGGGCCGCCAGCGCATAGCTCGCATGCACGCAGCAGTAGTCGAACTCGATACCCTGGCCAATGCGGTTGGGGCCGGCACCCAGGATCATCGCCTTGGGCTTGTCCGCCGGCGTGGTCTCGTCGGGAGCAACGCACTTCTTGGCATCCGGGCTCGTGCGGTAGATGTTCTCGTACGTCTTGTAGTGGTACTCCGTGGCGCTCGAGAACTCTGCGGCGCAGGTGTCGACCGTCTTCATGCTGGGGACCACGCCCAGACCCTTGCGGTAAGCGCGAACAAAGCGCTCGTCCGAGCCGGTCAGCGCGGCGATCTCGGCGTCGCTCGTGCCATACTGCTTGAGCAGACGCATCGCATCGGCGTCGATATCCTCCACACGCAGACCACGGATGCTCTCCTGGACCTGCACCATATCGTTGATGCGGTTGAGGTACCACGGGTCGATACCGCAGATGGCATGGATGCGCGCGACATCCCAGCCGCGGCGCAGGGCCTCGACCACAAAGAAGATGCGTTGCTCGGTCGGGGTTGCCACGGCCTGAGCGAGTTCATCGTCGCTCAGCTCGTCGGCGCCCTCCTTGCCACCGGCGCAAATGCCCTGATGGCCGTCCTCCAGCGAACGCATGGCCTTGCCAAAGGCCTCCTCAAAGGTGCGGCCGATCGCCATAATCTCGCCCACGGCCTTCATGCGCGTGGTGAGCGTGGGGTCGGTGCCCTTAAACTTCTCGAAGGCAAAGCGCGGAACCTTGACGACGCAGTAGTCGATCGTGGGCTCAAAGCAGGCGGGCGTGGCCTTGGTGATGTCGTTGACGATCTCGTCGAGCGTGTAGCCCACGGCCAGGCGCGCGGCGGCCTTGGCGATGGGGAAGCCCGTGGCCTTGGAGGCCAGTGCGGACGAACGGCTCACGCGCGGGTTCATCTCGATGACGATCAGGCGGCCGGTCTGGGGGTTCACGGCAAACTGCACGTTGGAGCCGCCGGTCTCGACGCCAATCTTCTCCAGAATGGCGAGCGACGCGACACGCATGCGCTGGTACTCAAGGTCACTTAGTGTCTGCGCCGGCGCCACGGTGATGGAGTCGCCGGTATGAACGCCCATGGGGTCGAGATTCTCGATGGAGCACACGATGATGCCGTTGCCGGCGTGGTCGCGCATGACCTCCATCTCATACTCTTTCCAACCCTCGATGGACTCCTCGACCAGCACCTCATGGGCAGGCGAGAGCTCAAGGCCCTGGCTCACGATGGAGACGAGCTCCTCGTGGGTATGCGCGATGCCGCCGCCGGCGCCACCGAGGGTAAAGCTCGGACGCAGTACGCAGGGATAGCCCACGCGCTCGGCGATGGCCTCGGCGTCCGCCACGCTGTAGGCATAGCCCGAGCGCGCGACCTCAAGGCCGATCTCGGCCATGGCCTCGTTAAAGAGTTTGCGGTCCTCGCCGCGCTCGATAGCGGCCAGGTCGCAGCCGATCATCTCGACGCCGTACTTGTCCAGCGTGCCGTCTTTCGCCAGCTCGACGGCGGCGTTCAGACCGGTCTGGCCGCCCAACGTAGGCAGCAGCGCGTCCGGACGCTCCTTTTTGATCACACGCTCGATAAACTCGGCGGTGATGGGCTCAACATAGGTGCGGTCGGCCAAGCCCGGGTCGGTCATGATGGTCGCCGGATTGGAGTTGACCAGGATGACCTCAAAGCCATCCTCCTTGAGCACCTTGCAGGCCTGGGCGCCGGAGTAGTCGAACTCGCAGGCCTGGCCAATAACGATGGGGCCCGAACCAATAACGAGGATACGCTTGATGTCAGTACGTTTCGGCATGTTAGTTCTCCTCGGTCGCAGCGTTCTCGGACTCGGCGAAATTCCAGCCGGCGAGGCGGTCCTTCGCGGTGTCGATGTCCAGGTAGTTCTCCTCGCCGTCCATGAGTCGCGTAAAGGCGGTAAAGAGATAGTGGGCATCGGTGGGGCCAGGCGAAGCCTCGGGGTGGTACTGGACCGAGAAGCACGGGGCGTCGAGCAGCTGGATGCCCTCGGCGGTGCCGTCGTTGAGGTTCACATGTGTTAGGCGAATGCGACCAAAGCGCTCGTTCATCACGACCGGCGCGATTCCGCGGCGCACCCAGACGCGCAGATCCCCATCGACCGCATGCCCGGTCTCGCCGCCGGAAAGCTCGGGGACAAGCTTGCCCAAGCTGGGGAACAGCAGGCCAAAGCCATGGTTTTGCGCGGTGATCTCCACGCGACGGCTTACCAGGTTCATGACCGGCTGGTTGCCACCGCGGTGACCGAACTTAAGCTTTTCCATCTGGGCGCCGCAGGCCAGGCTGATCATCTGGTGACCAAGACAAATACCAAAGACCGGCACCTTGCCGATCAGCTGCTGTACCTGCTCGTAGGTCTCCACCACGGCGTCGGGGTCGCCGGGGCCGTTGGACAAAAAGACGCCATCGGAATTCATCTCGAGCACCTGCTGGGCGGGCGTATCCCACGGCACGACGGTAAGGTCGCAGCCGGCGCGGACCAGGCCCTCCAGAATGCCGCGCTTCACGCCGCAGTCATAAGCGACCACTTTGTGGCGGGCAGGAGCGGCGGGCGTGAGTGCGAAGTCGTGCTCGGCGGGCAGGTCGGCGGCTGCAAACTCGTGAGGCTCGGGGCAGCTCACGGTCTTGACCAGGTTCTCGCCCACCAGCGTGGGTGCTGCGGCCAGACGCTCGGCAAGCTCGTCGACGTCGAAAATCTCAGTCGAGATAATGCCCATCTTGGAACCGTTGTCGCGCAGGTGACGCACCAGGGCGCGGGTGTCGACGCCCTCAATGGCAACGATACCGTGAGCGCGCAGATACTCCGGCACGCTAACGGCCGAGCGCCAGTTAGAAGGCGTGGCGCACATGTCGCGAACGATCATGCCGCGCATGGCCGGAGCGCTTGCGGGGCGGGCGGCGTCGCCGGGGAAGGCCGACTGGACGTCGGTCTCGTCGATGCCGTAGTTGCCAATCTGCGGATAGGTCATGGTTACGATTTGGCCGGCATAACTCGGGTCGGTCATGACCTCAAAGTAGCCCTCGAGCGAGGTGTTGAAGCAGACTTCGCCGGTCGCGGTGCCCTCGGCGCCGCATGCACGTCCATAAAAAATGGTCCCATCCTCAAGATACAGGATACAGGGACCGCAGGTGCCCTTGCTGGTTTTGGCCAGCATACGCTGGCAAAGCTCGCTGGGCGCGAAGGTGCGGGCGGCAGCGCCCGCGGTATGGTTGTTCGCCATAATTCTCCTTCCCGGTCTCACAGGACCGGCTTAAAGGTGTGTAGTTAGGCCTCGCGGTATTGTAACCGCAAGCATGCCTCATGGCGTTAATTTCATCGAAATGTTTACGAAATGATAATTATGACTTTCTATGCATAATGATTTTTCTGGGACGGGGATTAAAAATCATCCCGCGGGGCTTGTGGCTCACGCGGGATGACGGCGTCTTACTTTTTCTTGTCCTGTTCCAGCAGATCGGACGGTGAGCGATCGGGCTTGCCGCCGCGGAAAATCTCGCGGCCATGCAGACGATGCTCCAGGTCACGTTCGGCCTTTTCCTCGTCAATCTTGGTCTGGCTCACCACCGGGTCCTCGATCAGCGACGAAACCGAGTTCACCTGTTTTTGAATGCGCTCGGCAATGGTGTCGTCCATGCTTACGATGCGCATCTTCCAGTCGATACTCGTGGCGTTGGATGAGCTCTTGGTCCACACGAACGTCAAAATGGCGCTCTGATGACCCCGCGCGGGAAACATGCCAAAAAAGGAATCGTGCTGAATGTTGCTATCCTCGTCGATATAGGCGTGAACGTTATACACCACGCGATCAATCTTGTCGTTGAGCAGCGCGTTGGTCGCAAGCGCCGCGGCCTGGATCTGCCCGTTGGACAGCAGCTCGAGCTCATTGGCAGACGACGTGTCCAACACCGTCACCTCAACCGTGCCCGTGCGCTCATCGGCCTCGTCGACAGAAAAATCGAGCGGAAACTGCGTAAAGCCGTTGCCCCACTCAAGGCCACCCTTGAGCGCGGTCGAGACGGTATCCACCGAAACGCTCTCGGACAGGTTGGCGGTATTCAGACGGCGCATCACGCCGTAGCCGATCTGCATGCCCACGATCAGCACCAGAATACCGATGACCACGGCCATCGCGGTCTTCGTAATGGTATGGCTCACCTGCGAGCCCGAAGGATCGTCCTCGGACAGCGGGTCGATATGTTTTGCCTGGCTCGCGCGGTCCTCGCTGCGCAGCTGCGCTAGCGCCGCTTTGTCACCGCGCTTGGCCGCAGCCTCCTTCTCACGCATGCGCTCGGTTCGCTTTTTGGCAAGCGTGGGATCCAAGACGCCGGATGCATCGATTTCGGAGAATAACTCCGTCACTTCTTCCGGAGTCAAAGGGTTCTTGTCAGCCATAAACTTCCTGTCATATCAATCAGTCGAGCTCGTGCGCACGCGCACCTTCGAACTGCATTCGATAGTAACGGGCATAGGTGCCGCCACGGGCGAGAAGCTCCTCGTGCGTGCCACGCTCCACAACGCGACCATGCTCAACGGTCGCAATCTCATCGGCATGCTTAATGGTCGAAAGACGGTGGGCGATGATAATCGTGGTGCGGCCGCGTGCCAGCTCTTCGAGCGACTCCTGCACCGCCTCCTCGCTCTCGTTATCCAAAGCACTCGTCGCCTCGTCCAAAATCAGGATCTTGGGGTTCTTGAGAAACACACGCGCGATGGCAACGCGCTGTTTCTGTCCGCCCGAAAGACGGCTGCCGCGCTCGCCCACGACCGTGTCATAGCCCTGTGGAAGCGACTCGATAAAGGCATCGATGTTGGCGCGACGGGCGGCCTCGGCGATCTCTTCAGCCGTAGCGCCCGGCTTGCCATAGGCGATGTTCTCGCCAATCGTACCGTCAAATAGATAGACATCCTGCTGCACCAGGCCGATGGCGCGGCGCAGGCTCTGCTGCGTCACATCGCGCACGTCCTGGCCGTCGATGCTAATGGATCCGGTAGCAACGTCATAAAAGCGCGGCAGCAGCGAACAGGTCGTGGACTTGCCGCCGCCCGAAGGGCCAACCAAAGCGATGGTCTGCCCGGGCTTGATGGACAGGTCCATATGGTCGATAACGGGACGCTCGTCGGCATCGCCCTCGCCCAGCTCAACATCCTCGTAGTTAAAGCACACGTCGTGATAATCCACGGCGCCGGCAGTCACCTGCAGATCCGTGGCGCCCGGCTTGTCCTGGATATCCGGCGCGGTCGAGAGTACCTCGTCCATGCGCTTAAAGCCGGCGATGGCCTTCTGATACGTTTCGGCCGAATTGACGAGTGTCTCGAGCGGCGTGCAGAACAGCGAAATATAGAGTGCAAAGGTCGCCATATCGACCGCCTGCAGCTGTCCCTGGGCGACCAGCCAGCCGCCCAGCAGTACCACGATCACATAGAGCACACCCGAGAGCAGGCCATACGTCGCAGTATAGACGCCCATGGCGTGATACATGTTCTCCTTGGACGAAAGATAGCGATTGTTGGAGGCGCGGAACTTGAAGCGTTCGGTCTCCTCATTGGCAAAGCTCTTGACCACGCGCATACCCGCCAGCGAATCCTGCAGCTGCGCATTGATGCCGCTGATCTTTTTGCGGTTGTCGCTAAAGACCTCGCGCATGCGCATGTTCTGCCAAAACATGATGACCGCAAACGCCGCCGTCACCACGGCCATAGCGAGCGCCAGCACCGGGGCGATGGTAAAGAGGATCACAAACGAGCCGATAATCTCGATGCCGCAGATGATGATCCACTCGGGCACGTGGTGTGCCGCCTCGCAGATATCGAACAGATCGTTGACCACGCGGCTCATCATATCGCCCGAGCTGTTGCGGTCAAAGTACGCAAAGCTAAAGCGCTCATACTGGTCAAACAGGTCCTCGCGCATTTTGGACTCCATACGCGCGCCCATCACGTGACCCCAATAGCTCACAAAATAGCGGCAGGCGCAGCGGACGGCATACATCAGCACCAAGCCCACCGCAATCATGCCGAGCGCCTGCATAATGACAGCCTGACCCTGAGTAAAGAGCCCACCGGTCAAATTGCGCAGGATAATGGGGAACGCCAGGTCAATGGCGGCAAGCACCAGAGCACAAACAGTATCGGCAACAAAAAGCCCCATCTGGGGCTCGTAATACGAGAGAAACCTTTTAAACATGCAATCCTCGAAGAGAAATAAATAGCGTGAGAAATCCGGTTGAACCGGTCAGGCTGAAAACAAAGCGTCCCAACAAGCATAACGCCGATGTTCTGGCAGCGTCAGCGAAAACGTCCCTAAGCGAGCAAGGTGCCTTGAAAGAGGAGCGACGCGTACTTCGGTACGCGAGCGACGATTGAAAGGCAGATTGCCGCTTAGGGGCGTTTGCAGCGTCGACTCGTTACGCGGTTTGGTAAAACCGCGTAACCTAGAGCTCCGCGCCCCCAAGGCGATGCGCGATGCTATCGCAGGCCAAGGCGCCCACGACGGTCTTGGCGTCTTCGATCTTGCCGTCGAGTACGGCGTCGATCAACTCGTGCAGCGGCACCAGGTCCACGTTGACGAATTCGTCATCGTCGGGGTTGGGCGCGTCGAACTCGAGCTTGGTCGCCAGGTAGATGTGAATGATCTCGTCACAGAAGCCGCAGGTCGTGACAATCGACGTCAAAAAGCGAATGCGACCGGCCCTAAAGCCCGTCTCCTCGTGCAGCTCACGCTTGGCGCAATCAAGCGGATCCTCGCCCGGGTCGAGCTTGCCGGCGGGAATCTCGACCGTCACGCGGTCGATAGCGGTGCGGTACTGACGCACCAGTACGATCTTGCCGCTCTCGGTCAGCGCTACAACGGCCGCCGCACCCGGATGGCGAACGATATCGCGGGCGCTGCGGCGACCGTTGGGCAGCTCAACCTCAAGACGGTGGACGTCGAGGATCTTGCCCTTCCAGGCGCACTCCTCCGAAAGAATCTTCTCGTGCAGCTCGGCATCGTGCGGGTCGTCGTCGCCCAGCACCAGCGCCGGCTCGTCAGCGACCTCGCCGCCAGGCTCGCCCTCGGCGTGCCCATACATGCGGCTGCCCTCTTCAACGATCTGCGCATCCACGAGCTCTTCGTTCTTCTCGTCCATCCGTCTCATTCCTCTCGGATTTTAGGCATCCCAGGCGTCGCGGCCGCGCAGCGCGCGCAGGCCGATGTCGTGGCGCAGGGTCTTGCCTTCAAAATCAATCTTCTCGCAGGCCTCGTAGGCAAGGTTGCGAGCGTTCTCGAACGTGTCGCCCAGAGCGGTCACGGCAAGCACGCGGCCACCATTGGTCACGAGCTGGCCGTCCACCACGGCGGTGCCCGCGTGGTACACGGTCACGTTCTCCATGGCCTCGGCGTCGGCGATACCGGTGATGACCTTGCCCTTCTCGTAGCTGCCGGGATAGCCCGCGCTCGTCAGGACAACGGCCACAGCCCACTCGTCACGCCAGTCGAGCTCAATCTGATCGAGCTCGCAGTTGGCGCAGGCGAGCATGACCTCAACCAGGTCGTTCTTAAGGCGCGGCAGCACGACCTGCGTCTCGGGGTCGCCAAAGCGGGCATTGAACTCCAGCACCTTGGGGCCGGCAGGCGTGAGCATAAAGCCGCCATACAGGCAGCCGCGGTAGTCGATGCCCTCGGCAGCAAGCTCGGCAACGGTCTGCTCCATGACCGCCACCATGGTGGCGTGTTCCTCGTCGGTCACGATGGGCACCGGGCTGTAGACGCCCATGCCGCCGGTGTTGGGGCCCTTGTCGCCCTCGAGGGCGCGCTTGTGGTCCTGCGAGGTGGCCATGGGGCGCACGGTCTTGCCGTCGGTAAAGGCGAGCAGCGAGCACTCGGGACCAACGAGCATCTCCTCGATAACCACGGTGTTGCCGGCATCGCCAAAGGTGCCGCCAAAGCACTCGCGCACGGCCTCCTCGGCCTGCTCAAGTTCGGTCGCCACGATAACTCCCTTGCCCGCGGCAAGGCCGTCGGCCTTCACGACCAGCGGAGCGCCCTGCTCGCGCACGTAGGCGAGAGCCGAAGCCTCGTCGGTAAACGAACCATAGGCTGCCGTCGGGATACCGGCGCGCTCCATGAGCTGCTTGGAGAACAGCTTGGAACCCTCCATCTGGGCACCCTCGGCACCCGGGCCAAAGCAGGGAATACCTGCCGCGCGCACGGCGTCGGCCACGCCCGCCACGAGCGGAGCCTCGGGGCCAATTACCACGAGTCCGCATCCGTGGCTCTGCGCAAACGCCGCCACGGCCGCAGGATCGCAGTCGTCGAGAACAACGTTCTCGCCGCAGCTCGCGGTGCCGCCGTTACCCGGCGCGATGTAGAGCTTGCCGGCGCGCGGTGATGCTGCGAGCTTAGCTGCCAAAGCATGCTCGCGGCCGCCGCTGCCCAACAACAGGATGTCGATGGTTTGAGTGTCCGCCTTCAAGGGTGCCTCCTCTATGGATGAATGGCTCGCTCCGCGCGAGCCCTTTGCAAGCAAATATACCCCTCGGCCGCCCGCTTGGGCTGCAAAGGGGTATATCGCAATAACCAAATAGTCCCGATTACTTCCAGAATCGGTTGATAATCTGCTCGCGACCGGCGCCAACGCCAATGAACGTCACGCGGGTGTGTGCCAGATCCTCGATAAACGCCACGTAGTCCTGAGCCTCCTGCGGCAACTCGTCAAAGCTGCGGCAACCGGTAATGTCGCACTTCCAGCCGGGAAGCTCCTCGTAGATGGGCTTGGCATGCTCAAAGCGCACCTGATGCTCGGGCACGCTGGTGTAGCGCTCGCCATCGACGTCGTAGGCCACGCACACCTTGATGGTGTCGAAAGCCGAAAGCACGTCGAGCTTGGTCAGGGCGATATCGGTGAGGCCGTTGACGCGCGAGGCGTAGTTGGCGATGGGGCCGTCGAACCAGCCGCAGCGACGACGGCGACCGGTGGTCACGCCGTACTCATAGCCCTCCTCGGTCAGCGTGTGGCCGGCCTCGGACTCGTAGGAAAGCTCGGTGGGCATGGGGCCCGAACCGACGCGGGTGATATAGGCCTTCATGACGCCCAGCACGCGGTCGACGTTCTTCATGCCCACGCCGGAGCCGGTGATGGCACCGCCGGCGGTGCAGTTGGAAGACGTCACGTACGGATAGGTGCCGTGGTCGATGTCGAGCAGCGTCGCCTGGGCGCCCTCAAACAGCAGGTCCTTACCCTCGTCGATCATGTTGTTGAGCAGCAGGCTCGTCTCGGTGATGTAGGGGCGCAGGCGCTCGGCCATGGGCAGGTACTCGTCGCAAATCTGGTCCACGGTGTAGGTGGGCAGGTTGTAGATGAGCTCGAGCTCGGGGTTCACACGGGCAAGAGCGGTCTCCAGCTTGTCGCGGAACAGCTCCTCGTCCAGCATGTCCTGCATGCGCAGGCCAATGCGGGCCATCTTGTCCTGGTAGCACGGGCCGATGCCGCGCTTGGTGGTGCCGATGTTCTTCTTACCGAGCTTCTGCTCAAAAGCACCATCCAGATCGATGTGGTACGGCATGATGACATGCGCGTTGCCACTGATCTTGAGGTTCTTGGTGGTGATGCCGTCGGCCTCGAACATGTCGATCTCCTCAAGGACAACCTTGGGGTTGACGACGCAGCCGTTACCGATCACCGACACATGGTCGGAATACATGATGCCGGAGGGCACCTGGTGCAGGCCGTACTTCTTGCCGTTGACGACGATGGTGTGGCCGGCGTTGTTGCCGCCCGAGTAGCGCACGACGGCATCGAAGTCGCCGGCGACCAGGTCGCAGATCTTACCCTTGCCCTCATCGCCCCACTGGGCACCGACCAAAACGGTTGACGGCATGTTTACTCCTTACATACATGGACTGTCTGCACGCCGCAAGCGCGCAGAAGCACAAAACATTCCCAGTATACCCGTGCAACGGGCGCCTGTCCTACTCCTCGGCATGCGCCCCATCAAGCTCATAGAACTTGGTGGATGCCGGCAGGAACATCAGGTCGACGTCGCCGATCGGGCCCGAACGGTTCTTGGCCACGACGATACGCGTAACGCCCTCGTCGGGTCGATCGTCGCGCGAGGCCTCGGCCTCATCGGCGGAGCGGTCCAAGAACATAACGATGTCGGCGTCCTGCTCGATGGAGCCCGATTCACGCAGGTCGGACAGCTGCGGGCGCTTGCCGGTGCGGGATTCGACCTGACGCGACAGCTGCGACAGCGCGATGAGCGGGATCTTGAGCTCCTTGGCCATGATCTTCAGTCCACGCGACATCTCCGAGACCTCGACGGTACGGCTCTCGGAACGGCGTCCCGGCGGAGGACTCACCAGCTGCAAGTAGTCCAGGATGATGATGGCCTTCTCCTTGTTATGGAGCATGCGGCGGCTCTTGGCTCGGATCTCGGTCACCGTGGTGCCGGGCGTGTCGTCGATCAAAATGTCGAGCTTGGACAAGGTCTGCGTGGCCTCATTGATGTTGGCCCACTGCTCGGGGCTAATGCGGCCCATGCGGAAGTCACTGATCGAGATCATGGCGTAGGCGCAAATCAGACGCTGGGCAATTTCCTTGCCCGACATCTCCAGAGAGAAGAAGCCGACGGTATAACCGGCAGCGGCGGCGTTGAGCGCCAGATTCAGGGCGAACGACGTCTTACCCACGGCAGGACGGGCGCCGATGATGATGAGCTGGCCCTCGCGAAAACCCATGAGCATGCGGTCGAGCGACGGGAAGCCCGTGGGCACGCCCGCAGCCTGGCCACCGGCTTGGCACACTTCCTCGGCCTCGTTATAGGCCTCGACCATAAACTCGGTCAACGTCTTGTAGCTCGACTTGACCTCGCGCGCCGTGACCTTGAGCAACTTGCTCTCGGCCAGCTCCACGACCTCTTTGGTATCGGTGGGAGCGTTATAGGCCAGCGCGTTGATCTCGTTGGTGGCGCCGATCAGCTCACGCAGCATCGAATCGCGGCGAACGATAGCGGCATGGTGCTGCCAGTTGACGAGCGACAGGGTCTGACCCATCAACTCCAAAATGTAGGCCTCGCCGCCCACGGCATCAAGCTTGTTGATGCTTCGCAGGTAATCGATCAGCGAGATGGAGTCGATGGGAATGCGGCTGTTGTACATATCGACCATCGCGGTATAGATGGTCTTATGAATGGGCCGGTAGAAGTCATCGGGCTGCAGCTCGACCTGGGCCTCCTCGACCACCTCGGGCGATAGCAGCATAGCGGCCAGTACATTGGCCTCTGCATCTTGGTTTTGGGGAAGACCCAACTTGGAGCCGCGGTCCTCAACCGTCAGCCCGGTCTCCCTATCGTCATATGCCATGAGCATCCTCATTCATATCGCTTGCGAGCATCCATAGTATCAGCCACGGTCCCAAAACGCGCCGCGCGCCGCCAATCATCACCGAACCAAACGGATGAACGGTCCTGTATATAGGACTTCGACGCAACGTTCACCATGACACTCACTCAGCGCAAAAAACAAAAGGGCGCCCTGGTTTCCCAGAGCGCCCTTCTTAGAACAAGATTGTTGCGTTGCAGCAAATGCTACTCGGCAGCAGCCTCAGTCTCGACCTCGGCGGTCTCGGCCTCGGCGACCTCAGCGGCCTCCTCGACCTCAGCCTCGGCAGCGAGCTCCTCGGCGGTAACGCCGACGAGAACGACAACCTCGGCCTTGATTTCGCGGTACAGCGAGATGGCAACGGTGTGGGCACCGGCAACCTTGATGGGCTTACCGAGTTCGACGCGCTTGCGGTCGATGTCCATACCGAGCTGAGCCTTGATGGCGTCAGCGATCATAGCGGCGGTAACGGAGCCAAAGAGGATGCCCTCGTCGCCGACCTTGACGTCAACGGTGACCGTCTTGCCCTCGAAGGCAGCCTTGGTCTCGTTGGCGGTAGCCAGACGGACGGCCTCGCGCTTGGCGATGTTGTTGCGACGCTCGTCAAGCTGCTTGAGGTTGCCCTTGGTGGCGGCAACAGCGAGCTTCTTGGGGAACAGGAAGTTCTCAGCGTAACCCTGAGCGACCTCTACGACGTCACCCTCGCCGCCCTTGCCCTTGATCTCATCGAGAAGAATAACCTTCATGATGCGTCTCCCTTCTTAGCCGCGGTCGCGGTTGCCACGAGAGGAAACCACGGGGACGGTGTACGGCAGGAGAGCCATCTCGCGGGCGCGCTTGATGGCGTTGGCGATGTCATGCTGATGCTGCGTGCAAGCGCCAGTGACGCGACGGGGCTTGATCTTGCCACGGTCGGTCATGTACTTACGGAGAAGCTGAGTGTCCTTATAGTCGATGAACTCAGTGTTCTCCTTGCAGAACTGGCAGTACTTACGACGCGGCTGACGTGCAGAAAAATCATTAGCCATGTCAAAATACCTTTCGTTTGGCAACTTCGGCGAACCGAAGCCGCCTCTCACTCAAAAATAGGTGAACACCCCTTAGAACGGGATGTCCTCATCGTAGACGTCGACCGCGGGCGGCGTAGCCACCGGTGCGGCAGGACGTGCTGCGGGCGCGGGAGCTGCGGGGGCGTAACCGCCCTGATCGTAGCCACCCTGGCCACCACGGGAGCTCATAAACTCGATCTCATCGACGATGACTTCAAGCTTGCTCCGGCGCTGACCGTCGCGCTCCCAAGAGCTGTAGCGCAGCTTGCCCTCGATCGCGACCTTGTTTCCCTTTGCCAGGAAACGGCTCACGGCCTCGGCGCGGGTGCCGAACATGGTGCAGTCGACAAAGTTGGGATAGTCCTCCCACTCGCCAGTCTGCGCGTTGCGGCGACGATCGTTCACGGCGACGCCAAAGGACAGAACCTGGGTTCCGCCGGCGGTGGCGCGCAGCTCGGGATCGCGGGTGAGGTTACCGGTGATGTTCACTCGATTGATGCTCATAACTCACTACTTCCTCTTGGGGCACAAGCCCAGTCCAAAACGACAGTCTTACTCCTGGTCGTCGCGACGGACGATCATGTGGCGGACCACAGCGTCGGTGATGCGCAGGACGCGATCAAGCTCGGCGATCTGGGTAGGATCTGCGTGGAAGTTGATGAGGGTGTAGTCACCATCGGTGAGGTCGTTGATCTCGTAGGCGAGCTTGCGCTTGCCCCACTCGTCAACGGAGTCGACCTTGCCAGCGCCCTCAGCGATCGTGGTATCGATACGCTTCATAACAGCGAGACGAGTCTCGGGGTCGAGCGACGGGTCAACAAAGAACAGCAGTTCATAAGCCTTCATATTGTCACCTCCTCTGGGCAAATGTGGCTTCAGGTCGTGAAGGTGCGCCTGAAGCAGGAAAAGACTTGGTAATAATATCTTTCAACCTCCTAGGCTGCAAGAATTTGAAGCTACAACCTCATGACCTCCACATATGCCCATACTCACACGACGTTTCATGCGCATTCCAACCAAATGCTGACCAAAAGCTTGACGGATCTGTTGACAAGATACGGTGCCGTGGGGACAAGCTGAGCCAAGCCGCAGGTTAACGGGCACAAGGCTGTGGTCGCAAAATGCATACCAGTGGCTCACAGCACCACCCAAAGATTTTTAAATTCATTGCCAAGTCGCTTATGAATACCTTTTTTGAACAATTGAGTTGATCAACCACGCTGGTCGGAAGCCGTTTTTTGGCACCTCAAGCCCCACTGCTGCGCCAAGCACGGCCAAGCGTTTTAAAAAATGCCAACTTTTCTGTTTGCACTTTACGATTCCTCGTGTATACTGACTTTCGCATTTAACGGAGAGTTGTCCGAGTGGCCGAAGGAGCACGATTGGAAATCGTGTAGGCGTCAAAAGCGTCTCCAGGGTTCAAATCCCTGACTCTCCGCCAGTTAATTCCAAAGCAGGCCTTCGAGCCTGCTTTGTTTTTACCCCACGCGGAGGGGTGGCAGAGTGGTTGAATGCGGCGGTCTCGAAAACCGTTTGGCCTGTATAAGGTCACGAGGGTTCGAATCCCTCCTCCTCCGCCATTTTGGTTGAGAAAGCTCCCAACAACGGGAGCTTTTTTTGTTTAGAGTCCCTTACAAGCAAATACGGCGGAGGAGGAGGGATTCGAACCCGCCAGGGCGCGGAGCGTAAAGAAAACGCGCCAGCGGCGCGTTTTTAGCGCAGCGCGGTCGGCGTAAGCCGACCGGATAAATTTTGAGCGCCGCTCAAAATTTGGACATCCCTCCTATTCAGCCACGCCCCCATTGCTTTCGATTTCACCTTGAATCTCAAACATGTACATCACCCTCCAAAAACGACATTTTTCGGCATCTTTGGAGGCTGATGTACATGTTTGGTGCCTACGCCCCCAACCAGTCCCGACCGTTTACCGAGCAATAGGGTCACCACGCCCGCCAACCATGTACTATGTACGGGCATTGTCTAAACCCGCAACCAAAAGGACCCCATCTTGCCCGTCGTCGCCGCTATGACCGTTACCTCACACGCCACGGATGCCATGGTCGCTATTCCGTTTTGGCTCGAGATGTTCGCTGTTGTCGCGGCATCGATCTCAGGCGTGCTGGTCGCGCGCGAGCACAAGCTCGACCTGGTAGGCGCCGTCGCGCTCGCTGTGGTCTGCGGACTGGGCGGCGGTCTTTTACGCGACATGACGCTGCAGGTGGGCAACGTCTATATCCTCAACCAGCCGATGGCGCTCCCGCTTTCCATTGCCACGGCAGCCATCATCTATATTTTCCCGGCAATCGTCGACAAACCCGAAAAACTCATTCCCCTGCTCGACATCATCTCGGTCGGCATCTACGCCGCCACCGGAGCAGACAAGGCGCTGGTCTACGGCTTTGCGCCGGCGGTGTGCATCATGATGGGCTTTTTCACCGCGGTGGGCGGCGGCATGCTGCGCGACAGTTTTATGGGCGTGGTACCGGGCATTTTCCAGCGCACCAACTTCTATGCCATCGCAGCCATCGCCGGCTCGGCAAGCTATGTATGCCTTGTCATGAGCGGCGTCGTCAGCAACATCACCGCGTTGATCGTATGCGTTGCGGTAACCATGGGGCTGCGCTGGCTGTCGCTGCGTTTTGACATCAAAAGCCCCACCGAAGAGGACATCGCGCGCTTTTTGCACCACAAAAAGTAGATTGCGCGGGCTCATCCTTCGAAATGCAACCGAGAGGTTCTTTTAGAGCGCCCTCGCGTTGGGTACCCTGTTAGGTGCATATCGAGCATCTGACGAAGGATTCACTATGCCCCACAATCAATTCCCGTCGACCCAACGCCGTAAAGCGCGGGGCCGCATCACCATCCTATTCGCACTCATCGCTCTGGCGCTCACCGCACTTCCCGCTACGGCTCTTGCCGGCACGGACACCGCAGGCAACGTACTTGCGACCGACAATGACGCCACTCCGTCCGGCGTCGAAGGTGACCTGTACTGGGCAGGTCAGAGCCTAAACCTGGACGATACCTCCATCGACCGCGATATCATCGCTGCGGGCGATACCCTCTCGATCCGCGACTGCACGGTGGGCGGCGCCGTTCGTCTTGCGGCGCGCACCATCGACATTGCCAAGACTACGGTTGACGGCAGCGTCACGGTCGTCGGTCAGCATGTCGTGCTCAATTCCGACAGCACCGCCAACTGCTTCTATGCGATAGGCGAGACGGTTGCCCTGCGCGGCTCTACCAAGTCGGCAGCGCTCGCGGGCGATACGGTGACCATCGATGGCACCGTCGAGGGCGATGTCGAGGTCTGGGCCGACAAGCTCATCCTGGGCAAGAACGCCCACATCACCGGCACCGTGAACGCCCATGTTTCCGAGGACCCCGAGCGCGCCGCGGGAGCCGAGGTCGGCGCGCTCAAGATCGACCGCACCGAGAACGAGGATTCTTCCACCACTAACGATGTCATCGGCGGCATCGTCGCCGCGGCGCTCTCGACCTGCTTCATCGCCCTGCTGCTCGAGCTCGTCTTTCCACGTGCAACCGCCAGCGCAGCCGGAATGCTCCACCAACGCCCCACGCCTCTGTGGGTGAGCGGTCTTCTGGGCACGGTGGCTATCATCCCCGCCGTCCTGCTGATGATTATCTCGATCGCAGGTCTGTCGCTTGCTGGAGCCCTCATGTGCGGCGTTATCGGTATCGCGCTGGTCTCGGCAGCCTTCGCGGGCTGTGCTATCGCGCGCATGGTCGGACACAGCCAGAACCGCTACGCCATGGCAGCCGTCGGCGGCATAATCGCGGGCGTGCTCACGGCAATCCCTCTCGTGGGCGACTTCATCAGCGGCGTAGCTTTCGTCTTCACGCTCGGTTACATCATCCAGATCATCTGGCGCAACGCCCACCTCGAGCCGCAGCAGCCCGCCAATATGCCAGGACTCCCCACCGCCTAGCCGCCAACCACCACAAAGGGGACAGGCACCTTTGTGGTGGTGCAAAGGGATCAGGTTACTTTGCACCAACAAACGAAGCGGGGCACCCGATCGAATACGATCGAGTGCCCCGCTTTTTCATGTCTCGCGTTGATGTTCGAGGCAAACGGTTACTCCTCAGAGCTCTCGTCGCGCTTACGGCTGCGGATAAGGTGCGCCACACCGATGCACAGCACCGCGCCACCAGCAATCCAAGTGAACGTCACGCCGTTGAGACCAGTGAGCGGGAGGTTGGAGCCCTTCTTGTCGGTAACGGTGAGGTGCACCGTGCCGATGGTAGATTCTTCCTTCTTCACGAGATCCTGATTGGCGGCACTAACAATAGTGCAGGTGGGCTTCACCGCTTCCGTCTTATTTGCAGGAAGCGTATCTCGGCTGATTTTAAGCTTAATGCCCTCGCTATGCGAGTTGTTGTAGCCGGGCGCAGAAGTTTTCTCGGTAAGAATATATGTACCTTGATCGAGGCCGAAGATGTTAATTTTGCCGCTGGCATCAGTCTTGAGGACGGCTTCCTCCGCATTGTCCGTCGTGGTACCGTTTGCCTTTATGTACTTGTTGGACCCCTCTTCCTTCAGCAAAAACTCAACGTTCTCCAGGCCATCATTCGGCTTGTCAGAGCCGACCTTGGTTACACCGATGCCATAAGTGTAGTCATAAGCGGGGTGTTCGACCGTGCTGCCGATACCTTCGCCATTCGGGTTGTTGGAGTACTCCAGTTTGACCGTGTTCTCCTGAGGCATGCCGAGGATACTCTTGTACTCGTCCTTAATCGTGCCATCGTTGTTATTGCAGATAATATCGGGATCAAGCATGGCCTCATACTCAACAGTCACCTTAGAATCAGCTGACACATCAATCGGTTGGCCACTGTCGTCCTTGCAGTTCTTGAGATCACCGAAGAGAACCGTGAGCACATGATTCTGGTAATCAACCGAGCAGCCTTCTCCGACAGACCTGCCGCCGATTTTGACTGTAACATCCAGAGCGCTACCGCCCTCACTGCTCGTGTATTTGGGTGTCATGGTCTCAGGCAGTTTATCCGTGAAGGTGTACTCATAAGAATCGTATGTATTGATATTGCTCGCAACGGTGCCAACAAGCTGATATTTAACGTACTGGCCAATAGAGGAGTCGGCGCCCTTGTTGGGAGAAGTGAGAATATCGCTACCGCTAAGTGCCCACTTTTGATCTTCATCGTCGTAGACGGCCTTGTTGACGGTGGGAATACCGGTCTTCTCGGTAACGATCACGGGACTGCCGCCGATAACAGCGAAAATCGGAGAGGTGCCGGTATCCGGCTTTTTAGTCGTATCATCCTTTTTGCTGATGCTGTTGCTGTCGGTCAGAAAGAGATAGTACCCAGATTCACTGAAAGAAACCGGCTGGTTCGCTGGAAACGATGCTTCCGTAAAGCCATTTGGTTTAGCAGGATTAACGTTCTGCTGAACTATCTTGGCAAGCGTATTGAACAAATCATTCTTGCCGACGATGGTCTCATCGTCATAAGAACTGAAATTGTCCTTCAGCCAATTTGCGACATCCTGAGCGCTGGGGCTATCCTTGAGCGAGCTGGAGCCATTACCATTAGCTTTTGTAATGGCTTTGATGATTTCAGTCTGAGCTGAACTATTAACGGCCCACTCAACATTCGAAACGACCTTGCCCGAACCGTCGGCTCCATCCACAACATCGGCTGTGAAAATCTGGTAGGCCTCGTACTTCACATCACCAATGTTTTCGTTCTTGTTGATGGTGATGCTATTGGTCGTAGTAGTCGCATCCTCAGCAAACGCCATGGTCACCGGCGCCATCACTCCGCCAAAGCTCAAAACTGCAGTAAGACCGGCGGTTACTGCTAGGCGGGCGATGTTCTTGGTTGTCTTCATGTTTGGTCCTCTTTCTTGGAGGGTTCTCTAGTAACTCTGTCAAAACCAGTGATCATCAGGCCGGTAGGCCTGCGCGTCACTCGCTACGGAGGCAGTACGCCATTGAGCAAGGGGGGGGGACAATTATTTATCACGGCGACCTCCTCCCCGCTTGATGACGAGCGCGGCAACAATAGCCGTCACTCCGATGGCAGCCAAAGCCGCCACCAGCACCAACGTTCTATCTCCCGTCGATGGCATAAAGCCTCGACTTGCTTCTTTGCTTGGGGTGTTGAGCACCGACAGCTCAATCGAACCCGACCCGGCATCGGCGGCATCAACCCGCAGGGGGCTTTCGGCCGATACGGTCACCTTGGGCTTCGCGGCTGCTACCTGTTTAACGTCCAACCCCTCGGCCGTAACCGTCACTGTTCGTTTTCCCTCGAACGCTGCATATCCCTTGGGAGCCGCGATCTCCTCGACGGTGTAGACACCCGCGTCCACGCCGGTCAATTCCACATGGCCGTCCGCGCCCGTGGTGACACAAGCGTCGGCATACGTCGACCACGAGCCGTCAGTCGTTAGAATGCGCCCGCGGTCATCGATGATGCGCAGCTTGGCGCCCGCGAGCGGTTTATCGTCCGAGCTTGAGCGCTTGATCAGACTGAGTCCCCAGGTGTAGGCGCACGCGTCATCGCTCGGCGTGCGGGTGAATCCGGCATCGCCGGACTGGTCGGCGAGGGGAGAGCGCGGGTAACGCAGGTAGACCTCGTTGGGGTTGCCCTTGGTAGCGCCTCGATTGCAGTTGGTCCCCAACGGCGCATTGTAGACAGCAACCACGCGGGCGCCCGCGGTGAAGGCGTCGGCCCCGCCGAGCGCGGCGATGAGGTCGCCGGTGCGCGCGGTGAAGGTGTTGCCGTCGACCGAGACCTTGCACTGGGCCGTGATGTCGGTCCAGCCCTTGGCGGGCTCGGTGCCGGCGCGGCCGTCCCTGCCGGTCGAGACGGCGTCGAAGTTGCCGTCGGCCCCCGCCGCCACGTACACGCGCATGCTCGAGGCCACCTTGGAGGGGTCGAGCCCCGCGCTCATGGTGTCGACGAACCGCACCGCATAGGCGTCGTAGGCGGCAAGGCCCGCCGGGACCGTGGCAGAGAGGCGCCAGTACAGGTCGTCGGCGACCGTGGCGTCGGCGGCCTTCTGCCAGGCGGCGGTGCTGTCCTCCAGCACGTGCTTTTGAACCTTGGGGGTCGCGGCCTTGGGCTTGACGGTGACGGCGCTGCCGCCGACCAGGGCCATGACCGGCGCGGTGCCGGCCTCGCCCTGGGCGATGGCGGCGTCGTCGGCGACGATGAGCCAGTAGCCGCAAGGCAGCTCGGCCACCGTGCCCGCGTTAAGGGCCACGGACACGGCGCCTGCTTTGACAATCGCGCGGGCAAGCTTTGCCGTCAGCGCAGTCGTCATGTGCCCGTCGGCATTCATCCATTCGGCAGCCTCTTGCGCCGTCGATGCCGAGCCATCAAGCCCCGCATCATGAAGCACAGGGAGAACAGCTTGGCGGACGGCGTCATTTGCCCACGTTATGTCAGTTGCGACCTTTTGGTCGGCATCGGCGTCGTCGACAACGGTCGCCGAAAAGAGCTGATACGCGTCATACCGCTTCGCAACTGTACCGTCCACCGTAATAGTTCCGGTATCGGCGGCGTGGGCCGTCCCAGGGGCAATCGCGAAAGAGAAGACGGCAACCATGGCTATTGCCACAACGGTCAACAAATGACGAGACACCTTATTCACGGCGACCACCTCGATCTTGATCACGATGGCGACGAGCATGCATCCATGTCGCCGCGAAGCACAGCATCGAAGCGCCAGCCAGATACGTCATAGTCAAGCCAGCCCCGCCCGCCTCGGGAAGCGTGGTCGAGTACTTATTGGTAAAGATCGGCGGATCCTGAGAGCCATCGTCATAGGTAACTACGGCGTTGAGCTGATCCGTGCCATTAGTTACCTTAACCGTGACGTTGTACACGGTCGTGTCGTAGATGATGTGATCTTTAACATGGCCAACAGCGCCCTCGGGCTCGACCTCGGAGATGGTGTAGGTATAGGTTCCCGTCTTGTTGAACTCAACGTTAAAGGAAACATTTCCGCCAGCATCGTTAGTCGCCGTCTGGAGTACCTTGCCTTCGGCATCCTTGAGTGCAAACGAGAACTGCCCCTTCTTGAAGGTGCCGCCTTCAAGCACCTTCTTTGCCTGAATGGTTGCGGATCCCGTCAGGCGATTGTCGTAGATCCAAATATCGTCTTTCTTGGCATCGCTGATAATCTCCGCGTTTTTAACGACGGTCTTTGCCTTATTGACCGCAGACTGGTACTCGACATCGGTCGCCTCGCCCTTGACATGATCCACGTGGGGCCTGTAACGGCGTACCCTTCAGGTGCCTTCGACTCCACAAGCTGGTAGAGCTTGCAATTGCTCATCCTGTTGTTTTCCGTGCCAAACGAGATTTTGCCGCTGGCATCGGTTGCGGCGGTGCCGAACAGCGTTCTGGCACTCTCCACGTCCTCCGGGATTTTCGCCTGATCCGTGTCTACGCTATAGAGCGTAAATTCCGCACCCTCAAGCGTCGCGCCGACCTGCTGAGCATCGTACTTGGTCATCGTGATACTGTAGCCGTTGCCGCCCGCACTGGCGGCAGCGCTCTGGATGATCCAACTTTTGTCATCAGTTGCAGAGCCATCTTTCACGCCCGTAAGCTCGGCGGTATTGGAAAGAGGAACCTCATCGCCGGCGGCTCCGTCCGGGATGACTTCGTACTCGACCTTGAGGTATTTCTCGTCGGGCACCTCAAGAGTCAACTTCGTACGCGAGCCAGATTCATCCTTGACTTGTTCCATCTTCGACGAATAGTCCTTATCAGTCAGCGGTGACCAGGCACCGTTCACGCACTCATAGACCTTAAGCGTCGACGGCACCAGCGTGCACTCGGCATCCATGGTGTCCACGAGCTCGAGGAAGTCAGTGCCATTCTTAAGGGCAACGCCAGACTCGTTAACAAGAATGGTGTACTTAATACGGTTGCTATTACTGACTTGCTCACCAGTCTTTTTGATGACGTTGTTCTTGATGGTGACGGTGCCGCTACCGGTATCGAATTTCTTGTCTCCCGACTCGGCGCTTGCCGAGTTGGTGAACTTCACCTCATTCTTAGAGACATCGAGCTCGCTGCGCTTGACCGCCGTTTTGTATGTGAGCTTCGCATAGCCGGCATAGTCGCCAAGCCCAGTTGTGGGGATGGAGAAAGTGACCGTATTGCCGGCGCTGCTGACGTTGTCGGTGGCAAGCTGTTGATTATCAACGACCGTCTTGGCCCCACTTCCGCGACCAAGCCCCGTATACTCTTCATAGGGATTCTGCACGAGCGTGAACTTTGCGGAATTCGCGACATAGCTCATACCATCCGGAAGGCTATCAACGATATTCAGCGGTTTCCCGCCCAGCTTTCCAGCTCCAAAGTATTCGAACTCGCCATTTGCGCCCTTATTACCCTTTTGGCGGTTTGCATACACCGTCCAGTCGACGATCCAGGCGCCCTTCTCACCCGAGCCGTCAACGGTATGCCAATCGAAGTTCTCAACCCAAGACATCTTCGACTCCGCTTCCGGCTTCTCGACCGCGGGTTTCGTTTCTCGGTTGACAACGTACTTGACGGGTTCGGTGAACGACCGCTGTAATTTCAGGCCCGGCGCGCTGACCGACGCAAAGTTTGAGTACCAGCCCGACAGCGCTTCTGATGTGGTGTCGTAGGTGATAACGGCGTAGTCCTCTTTCTCGAGGGCGTCTTTCACTTTGTTGGTAACGATGATTTTGAGGTCGTAGTTTTCCTTTGTTTCATTACCCGGAAAGCTAGCCGTTGGATTCCAGTCGGCGCCCCGTTCCAGCACGGTATCGCCGATTTTAATGGTAATGGAGCTTTCGTCGACACCAAGTTTCTGCGACCATGCCGACTGAAACGTGTCCTTCACCGTCACCTCGTCTGGATGGACCGCATTGACGATCGCCTTCAGCGCGACCTTCGTCTCCCATGTCGCCCTGCCCGTCGTCGCCGCCTCATTGGATCTCACGAGCCTCTTGGTGATCGGCACAACACCCGTCAGCTGCGGCGTGAAACTGCCTTCATCGGTACCGGAAACGGAGCCTTCACGCTCGATGGTCGCGTTGTTGCGCACGGTGTCGTACGAGCTCGTGTCGTTCATCTTTGTGTGATAAACGATGCAGTAGGTGGCGTACTTATCCTCAAGGTTATCCCGGAACTTATAGGAAAAGGATTGTTCCTTTGGGTCAAGGTTGCCTTTCTCAATCTCGACTCCGCTCGCCTCCGAGTCGCCTTTGTAAACCGTAAAGTAGTTGCCCGTATACGTCTGTTTTCCGTCCAGATAATCGGTGAACACGTAGCCACTCATGTCGGCCTTGAGCTTGCCTTGGTTGAGTCTGACCGTCCACTTGATGTCCGACGGTGTGCCCGATCCGTTGGACTTGTCAATCATGTCGTAGCCGAATGTAACAGGCTCAGCCGTAGCTGTTTTGTTGTCGCCGTCGGTTGAACCAGCCCAATTCCACATTGCCGTATTGTCAGCTTTAATCAAATCGCCGCTGTTTGCCGAAACGCCGCTCTTCAGCTCCGTTTCGTACGTGATCGTGTGGTCGCCCTGGGAAAGATTGCCCAGGCTGTCGAGGGTCGCGACCTGGCTGTCGATCTTCGGCTGGGGTTCGAGCTTCGTGCCGTCGAGCGCGAAGCTGCCTATCACAAAGTTGAAGTTGTCGCCCAGCGCGTCGGTTAACTTGACATTCGTGGCATACGACTCGACGGTGAGTTTAACGGTCCAGGTAACCTTGGCCACGCCATCTGCTCCCTGGAAGAAGGCCCCCGACTTCGTCCCTGTGACTTTGCCGTCTTTGGTGGGGATATTGATCGTTCCCGCACCAGGAAACACGACAGATGCGTTGCTACCAGAACCGACATTCTTGTTTTTAAGCTGGAACGAGAAGTTTGCCGCGACATGAATGTTCGCAGGATTCCGTTCAAGCCAGCCCTTATCAAACGTAAAGACAACCTTATTACCTTCGATCTTCCACGTGCCAGCTTGGGCGGCAGAAGATTCCGGACCCTCCATGAGGTTGCCACCTGCGTCATCAACGACGATGGTGCCTGGCAGCTCATAGACAGCGATGTTGTTCCCAGACGAAGGCGCCTTACCGCTTTTAAATTGTGCCGAAAAAGCTCCGTAGAGCTTCGAAGTAGACGTTACGGCAGTATCACCCAAAGGCTTATTATGGTTCTCATCGGTATACAGCTTGACCTCAACCGTTGCCGTATCGCCGTTGATCTCAATCGGCGTCGGCGTCGTCGCATCCTCGGCGCGCACGGGGGCTGCGCCGTGAAAAACTGCGGCGGTGAGGCTAATTAAAATGAAGATCAGGGCCGCCATACCCAGCGACCGTGAGCGGTGTGCGTCCATAGTTGTCCCCTAATTCCTACAACACGTTGTGGAATACGGCGAATCGTCGGATCGAACACAAACCCCAACATCAACGAGAACCCACCTAGCGCATTGCAAGAACCCATTGGAGAGCAACTTCTAAGACAGTTCGTCTATGCCACAATGCATAAAATACAATATAGATACCAGTCATGTAAACCGCAGGTAAAGAGGTCTTTTGATTTAATACCAGTTGATATTTACCTGTTAACGGTTTTGCATTAAAGCAGTTATATTCTGTGGAATTATGTATATGTTTAAACAACTTAACTTTGCCTGAAAAGCCGCTCGGGGGGGGGATAACCTCCTCCACCGTGGTGCAAAGTAACCTGTCCCCTTGCACCAAAAAGGGCGCCGACCATCGCGGTCGGCGCCCTTTCTTGTTAGACGTTATAAAGCCCAGCGCTTATTTATTGACCTGACCGGCGCGGACGGCAGCCTTCTTGCGGTCGGTGGCGTTGAGCAGACGCTTGCGCAGGCGGATGTTCTTGGGGGTAATCTCGACCAGCTCGTCGTCGGCGATGTACTCCAGCGCCTCCTCCAGCGAGAAGGTGCGGGGCGGCACCAGCTGGACGGAGATATCGGAGGTCGAAGAACGCTGGTTGCCCAGGTTCTTGGTGCGGGCGATGTTGACGACCATGTCGCCGGCCTTGCTGCGCTCGCCCACGATCATGCCCTCGTAGCACTCGGTGCCCGGCTCAACAAACAGCTGGCCGCGCTCCTGCAGCGTGCCCAGGGCGTAGGCAACGGCCTTCTCGGTGGTCATGGAGATCATAGCGCCGTTCTGACGGTTGCCGATCTCGCCGGCGTAGGGGCCATACTCCAAGAAGGTGTGGTAGAACACGCCCTCGCCGTGGGTGACGTTCATGATGCGGTTCTTAAGGCCCATGATGCCGCGGGTCGGGATCTTAAACTCGAGGTGCGTCACGATGCCCGAGGTATCCATGCTCGTCATGATGCCGCCGGAGGTACCGAAGACCTCAACGACCTTGCCCGAGTACTCGTCCGGGCACTCGACGACGGCCTGCTCGACGGGCTCCATCTTGTTGCCGTTCTCGTCCTTCTTAAACAGAACGCGGGGACGGCCAACCTGGAACTCAAAGCCCTCGCGGCGCATGGACTCCATCAGGACGGACAGGTGCAGGATGCCGCGACCCGAGACCTCGACGCCGCTCTTGTCCTCGAGCTCCTCGATCTTCATGGTCACGTTGTTCTCGGCCTCGTTGAACAGGCGTTCCTTGAGCTGACGGGCACCAACGATGTCGCCGTCGCGACCGACGAGCGGGGAGGTCGAAGCCTCAAAGACGATGGACAGGGTCGGCGGGTCGATCTCGATGGGCTCGAGCTCAACGGGGTTCTCGGGATCGGTGTAGACATCGCCGATATCGGTGCGGTCGATGCCCACGACGGCAGCGATGTCGCCGGCGCCGACTTCCTGGCACTCGGTGCGGCCCAGGTAGTCGAAGGTAAAGAGCTGTTTGACGGTAGCGGTGGCGCTGGAGCCGTCGTTCTTGACAACCAGGATCTGGTCGCCCTGGTGGATGGTGCCGGAGTACACGCGGCCGATGCCGATACGGCCGACGAAGTTGGAGTGGTCGATGGTCACGCACTGCATGGCCAGCGGGGCGTTCTCGTCAACCTCGGGCGCGGGCATGTCGTCGATGATCATGTCGAGCAGCGGATACATGTCCATGTTGCCGTCGTTGGGGTCAAGGCGGGCAAAGCCATTCATGGCGCTGGCGTAGACCACGTGCTCCATGGCAAACTCGAGCTGGTCGTCGGTGGCACCCAAGTCGGCCATGAGGTCCAGGCAGTCGTTGTAGGCCTTCTCGGGGTTGGCGCCCGGACGATCGATCTTGTTGATAACGATCATGATCTTAAGGCCGGTGTCGATAGCGTGACGCAGCACGAAGCGGGTCTGGGGCATGGGGCCCTCAAAAGCGTCGACCAGCAGCAGGGCGCCGTCGGCCATACGCAGCACGCGCTCGACCTCGCCGCCAAAGTCGGCGTGGCCCGGGGTGTCGATGACGTTGATCTTGACATCCTTGTACTCGATAGAGATGTTCTTGGCGAGAATCGTAATGCCGCGCTCGCGCTCCTGGTCGTTGGAATCCAGGACACGGTCCTCGACCTGCTGGTTGGCACGGAAGGCGTCCGTGGCACGCAGGAGCTTGTCGACCATCGTCGTCTTGCCGTGGTCGACGTGGGCGATGATGGCGATGTTCCTCAGATTGTCTACGCGCATGTAGTTCCCCTATCTTCTATCCATATACAAACGGCACGCGTATGCGGCCCGCCCAGCGACACAACGCTCAGCGGGAATATTGAGCCTTTTACCGAAAACTCGTTTATTTTAGCGATTTTAGATAAGAGGGGTTTCCTCACCTGCAGGTTCAGGGTCGCTCCACATAAAACCATCGCCGGCACCCATGCCCTCATACAGCACGTATGCCGAAAAACCGCTCTCGAGCGTGGTTTCGAAGAAGCTCACGAGCAGGGCGTCGTGATAGCCGCCGTCAATTTCGACACAACCGGTGTAGCCGATGGCATAGCGGGCGATGCGGCCCAGACCCTCGTCCTTAAGACCCATCTTGTGCTCGGAGATAAAGTTGGTGGCCGCTTCGAGGCATGCCTCTTCGCCGTCCTCGTCGAGCGCCGCCAGATATCGGTTGGAAGCAGCATCCTCGATCGCCACAACTACGCCCGGGTTCTCGCCGGCGGCAAGGTCGTCCAAGAACGCACCAATCAGGTCACACACCATGGCGTCGAGCTCGGCGGAGACGTTACCGGCGTCCTGCATATCCTGTGCCATCTTTAGACCTTCCCATCGAGTCTGGCGTCGTTACAGTTCTTGTGCCTCGGCAGCGATCTTGGCGGCAGCGTCGCGGGCGCGCATCATATCCATCGCGCGCTTGTCGAGTACCTTAATCTGGTTGGTCAGCATTACTGCATCGACCACACCCCAGATTACCAAGCCTGTTGAAATCGAAAACCCAAGCGCACCAACTGTACCACGAAGGCGCGAGCAGATTGCCGCGACAAGGGCGGAGACGACAACCATCTTGATAAACGAGCCGCGGCGCTCGCGAAGCGTGCGGGCCTGCGTCACATAGGCAATGCGTGCCGCCTCGGATGCCTCCGAGCGCATCTGGGCCTCGCGCGCAATGGCCGCCGCCTCAGCCGACATACCGCTGGCCATCAGCGAACACTCCGCAACCCTGCCGCCCCGCATTTAGAAGTCATCGGGGGAGAGCGTATGGACGAACTCGTCGAACTTCTCGAACTCCTGCTCGTCGTCGACATCCTCGGCGTGGGTGGAAACAGTGCCCAGGCGATTCATGATGTCGTCCTCCACAAACATGGGAGCATTGCTGCGCACGGCAAGGGCAATGGCATCACTGGGACGAGCGTCGATCTTGCGCTCCTCGCCATCGGCCAGTACGACGATCGTCGCGTAGAACACCGGCGGCTCGGCGCGGACGATCTCGATGCGCTCGAGCTTGGCGCCCAGGGCGTCAACGGTATCGAGCAACAGGTCATGGGTGATCGGGCGCTCGGCGCGGCCGCTATCGATGCCGCGGCTGATGGCAGCAGCTTCAAACGAACCAGTCTGAATGGAAAGGGAACGCAGCGGCGCGGGCGAGTCCGGTTTGCTGCTGCGCTCACGAAGCACGATAAGCGATGGCACGGGACCGGCGGCCATGACGATGGTCTCTATGTCGACACGAACCATGGAACACCTCCGGTACGTAGCGGTTAACACGCGGCAGCCCGCCGCATTGAATAGCTATACTACCCAATCTTTCGCACAGCACACAAAATCAAAGTAGTTAATTTGGGACGGGGCTTTTTTGACTACTTTCAGTAGGTAAGAAAAAAGCCCCGAGGCAACGCCCCAGGGCTCTTCACGGTTTTGATGGTGGACCTGACAAGATTCGAACTTGTGACCTCCCGGTTATCAGCCGGACGCTCTAACCAACTGAGCTACAGGTCCATCATGGTGGAGGTTAGGGGGATCGAACCCCTGACCTCAGGCTTGCAAAGCCCGCGCTCTCCCAGCTGAGCTAAACCCCCACGGAGACAGTAATAAACACCCCAGCGGCGACTCGGCTCTCGCTGGGGTGTTTATTGCGAAAGAAAGTGGTGGACCTGACAAGATTCGAACTTGTGACCTCCCGGTTATCAGCCGGACGCTCTAACCAACTGAGCTACAGGTCCATCGCGCAAGGGATATATTAGACGAGTCGTTACGCGCGCGTCAACAACTTTTTTGAAAATCTTTGAGGGGTGTCGGCCCCGGCTGCCCGGCGGCATGCGAAGTCGCCTGCTCGGACAGTCCTGCTCGCACGGAGAGCACATTAAGTGCTCTCCGGCTCGTGCGGAACTCGCGATCGACTTCGCATGCCGCCGGGCAGCCGGGGCCGACGCGAGGTTCAAGATTGTCAAAAAAGCGGTCGGCGCGCAGTGCGCCGACCGCCGATATATGGGGTCTGATATTTTCTACCAGCTAGTTCCTCTTACTCGTCTAGGAGATCCTCTGGCATGTCGTTGCCGTCGCCTAGATCGACAGGGGTTTCTTCGGGGGCAGAGCCGTCTTCTGTGGCTTCGCCTTCGGGCTTCTCCTTGGCGGCCGTCATGCGGGCTACGGCGCAGATGCGGTCGTTGTCGTCGACGGTCATCATCTTGACGCCCTGGGTGGCGCGGCCGGTCTGGCTGATCTCGTCGGTCTTGACGCGAATGACCGTCGCGCCCTCCGTCACGATGAACAGCTCGTGCTGCGGGCCCACCGTCTTCATGGCCGCGAGGTTACCCTTACGCTCGGTCATTTGGATGGTGTAGACGCCCTGGCCGCCGCGATTCTGCTCCGGGTAGTCCGCGACCGGCGTGCGCTTGCCGTAGCCGCGCTCGGTGATGACGAACAGATCGCCGTTGCCGTTAGTGACTTCCATGCCCAGAACGCTCACGCCGTCCTTCATACCGATACCGCGAACGCCGCTGGTATCGCGGCCGGTGGCGCGCACCTGCTCCTCGGAGAACATGATCGCCTTGCCCGCGGTGGTGGCCAGGATAATCTTGTCGCCCTCGCGCACGCGGCGCACGTTCAGCAGCGCGTCGTCGTCACGCAGGTTGATAGCGATCAGGCCGTCGCGACGGCTGCGGTCATATGCGCTCATCACGGTCTTCTTGACCATGCCGCTCTTGGTGGCAAACATCAGATACTCGTCGGCAGGGAACTCGCGGCAGCTGATGACGCTCGCGATCTTCTCGCCCTCCTCGAAGGGCAGCAGGTTGACGATCGCGGTACCGCGCGCCTGGCGCGTACCCACCGGCAGCTCGTGCACCTTCAGGCGATAGACCTTGCCCTTGCTCGAGAAGAACAGCACGTACTCGTGCGTGGACGCGATGAACATCTCGTCGATGACGTCGTCCTCTTTAAGGTTGACGCCCGAGACGCCCTTGCCGCCGCGCTTCTGGGCGCGGTAGGCGGCCACCGGGATACGCTTGACATAGCCGGTGTGGGTGATGGTCACGACCATGTCCTCGTCGGCAATGAGGTCCTCGACGTCCAGGTCCTTCTCGACATGGCTGATCTCGGTGCGGCGCTTATCGCCGAACTTCTTGGAGATCTCGCGCATCTCTTCCTTAATGACGCCCAGGATCTTCCCCTCGTGCGCCAGCAGGTCCTCGTAGTAGGCGATGGCGCGGCGCAGGCCGTCCAGCTCTTCCTGAATCTTGTCGCGCTCCAGGCCGGTCAGGCGGCGCAGCTTCATCTCGAGGATGGCCGTGGTCTGCTCGGGCGTAAAGCCAAAGCGCTCGATCAGGCGGCTGCTGGCCTCGGAGTCGGTCTGCGAGGAACGGATGATGCTGATGACCTCGTCGATATGGTCGAGAGCCATCAGGTAGCCCTCAAGGATATGCGCGCGGGCCTGGGCCTTCTTAAGGTCGAAGCGGGTGCGGCGGGTGACGACGTCGACCTGGTGGTCGATGTAGTGCTGCAGCATCTCGCGCAGGCTCAGGCATTTGGGAACGCCGTTGACAAGCGCCAGGTTGTTGGCGCCAAAGGTCGTCTGCAGCGAGGTGTACTTGTACAGGTTGTTGAGCACGACCTGCGGGATGACGCCCTTCTTGAGTTCGATGACCAGACGGATACCCTTCTGGTTGGACTCATCGCGCATATCCGAGATGCCCTCGATGCGCTTGTCATTGACGAGCTGGGCGATCTTCTCCTGCAGGGTGCCCTTGTTGACCATGTAGGGAATCTCGGTAAAGACCAGGCGGCTGCGGCCGGTCTTGGTGGACTCCACATGAGCCTTGGCGCGCACGGTAATGGAGCCGCGGCCGGTCTCGTAGCTCTGCTTAATACCGGCACTGCCCATGATGATGGCGCCGGTGGGGAAGTCCGGACCGGGCATGATCTGCATGAGCTCGTCGACAGTGGCGTCGGGATTATCGATCAGGTAGCAGGTTGCCTCGATCGCCTCGGTGAGGTTATGCGGGGCGATATTGGTGGCCATGCCGACGGCGATGCCCTGGCTGCCGTTGACCAGCAGGTTGGGGAAGCGCGCAGGCAGTGCCACGGGCTCGGCGAGTGATTCGTCGTAGTTGGGCTGCCAGTCGACGGTATCCTTCTGCAGGTCACGCAGCAGCTCCATGGCGGGCTTTGCCAGGCGGCTCTCGGTGTAACGCATGGCAGCGGCGCCGTCGCCGTCGATGTTGCCGAAGTTGCCGTGGCCGTCGATGAGCGGCGTGCGCATGGAGAACCACTGCGCCAGGCGAACCATTGCCTCGTAGACCGCGGAGTCACCGTGCGGATGGTACTTACCGATAACTTCGCCGACCGTCCAAGCGGACTTCTTGTGCGGACGGTTGGGGTAGATGCCGCTCTCGTTCATCGCGTACAGGATGCGGCGGTGCACCGGCTTTAAGCCGTCGCGCACGTCCGGCAGGGCGCGCGCCGTGATGACCGACATCGAATACTCGATAAACGACTGCTTCATCTCGCGGCCAAACTCCGAAATCTGGAGCTGGCCGCCGTTTATATCCTCGCCGGCCGAGGCGCCACGATCGACTTCGCCAAAGCTCTCCTCGAGCTCACCGTCGTCGTCTTCTTCCTCGTCATCATCGGCATCGGGGTTATAGGCGTCAGGATCGCCGTCCTCGCCCTGCTCAGCACGGGCAAGCAGGCGCTTCAGATCGTCGGGCATGCCGGCATCGCCGGCCTCGCCCATACCCTCGTTGTTGTTGATATCGTCTGCCACGTTACCTCCTCATGGTTTGCGTGGTCCATTAGTTCCCTACCACGGAGACGGCTTTTCCAGGTGCCGCAGATTCGCCCGAAAGAGGAGGGAAGCGTACTTGGGTACGCGACCGACGATTGAGGGCGAAGGTGCGGTGGCTGGGAAAGCCGTGCAGGTTAGGCGTCTAAGAAGCGTGCATCATGCGCGTGCTTCTCGATGTACTCGCGGCGATAGCCGACCTCGGAACCCATCAGCTCGCGCACGGCGCGGTCTGCCACCACGGCATCCTCGATCGACACGCGCTGCAGGATGCGGGTCTTGGGATCCATCGTCGTCGAGGCAAGCTGCTTGGGGTCCATCTCGCCCAGGCCCTTGTAGCGCTGGACGGTATAGCCCTTGCGCTTCTTGGTGATCTTGCCGTCCTTGGCCTTGCCGTCCTCGTCGTTGTCGTCGGGGTTCAGGCCCAGACTCTGGATGGTGTCGCGCAGGATCTCGTCTTCGGGCTGGCGGCCGTTGGGATACACGTAGTGGATCTTGTTGCGCACCTTAATGCCAAAGATGGGCGGGCAGGCAACATAGACGTAGCCGGCATCGATCAGCGGACGCATGTACTTGTAGAAGAACGTCAGCAGCAGGATGCGGATGTGCGCACCGTCGACGTCTGCATCGGTCATGATGATGATCTTGTGGTAGCGCGCCTTGGTGATATCGAAGTCGCCGCCGTCGCCGGCACTCGTCGTGACGCCGCAGCCGATCGCGGTAATCAGCGACTGGATGGTGTCACTCGAGAATGCGCGATGGTCACCAACGCGTTCGACGTTCAGAATCTTGCCGCGCAGGGGCAGAATCGCCTGGATGTCTCGGCGACGGCCGTCCTTGGCCGAACCGCCTGCCGAGTCGCCCTCTACGATGAAGAGCTCGGTCAGCTCGGCATCGCGCACCGAGCAGTCAGCGAGCTTACCGGGCAGGGACGCCGTCTCGAGCAGGCTCTTGCGGCGGGTCGCCTCGCGCGCCTTGCGGGCGGCGTTGCGCGCCTTGCAGGCCTGTTGCGCCTTCTTGACGATCTCGCGGGCGGGCTTGGGATGCTCCTCCAAGTAATCGGCGAGGCCGTCGGTCACGATCTTGAGCGTGAGCGCGCGCATATAGGAGCTACCGAGCTTGGCCTTGGTCTGGCCCTCAAACTGCGGATCGGGCAGCTTGACCGAGATAACGGCCGAAAGGCCCTCGCGCACATCGTCGCCGGTCAGGTTGGCGTCTTTTTCCTTGAGCAGGTTCTGTTTGCGCGCGTAGTCGTTGATCACGCGGGTGAGCGCGGTGCGGAAGCCCTCAAGGTGCATGCCGCCCTCGGGAGTGTAGATGTCGTTGGCAAACGACATGACGTTCTCGCCGTAGCCGCTATTCCACTGCAGGGAAACCTCGACCTCGCCCATCTTGGCCACGGGCGCGTCCGGGTCCGATTTGCCCTCGATGTAGATGGGCTCCTTAAAGGCCTCGGGGACGTCCTTGCCCTCGTTGAGGAACTTGACGAAGTCGATGATGCCGCCCTCGTAGCAAAACTCCTCCACGTGGGGAGTCTCCTCGCGCTCGTCGGTCAGCACGATTTTGAGGTTCTTATTGAGGAACGCCGTCTCCTGCAGACGGTTGTGCAGCGTATCGAAATCGTAGATGCAGGTCTCGAAGATCTCGTCGTCGGGCCAGAAGGTGACGGTGGTGCCCGTCGAATCCGAGGTGCCCACGACCTCCATCTTCTTGACGGTCTTGCCGCGCGAGAACTCCATCTCGTAGGTGTTGCCATCGCGACGGACCTGAACGACCACGCGCTTGGACAGTGCGTTGACGACGGAGATGCCTACGCCGTGCAGGCCGCCCGAGACCTTATAGGCCGAGTTATCGAACTTACCGCCGGCGTGTAAGATCGTCATAACGACCTCGAGCGTCGGGATCTTTTTAACAGGGTGCTCGTCGACGGGGATGCCGCGCCCGTTGTCGACGACCGTGATGGAGTTGTCGGCGTGGACCGTCACCTGGATCTCGGTGCAGAAACCGGCCATGGCCTCGTCGACGGAGTTGTCAACGATCTCCCACACCAGGTGATGCAGACCGCTGGCGCTCGTCGAGCCGATATACATGCCCGGGCGCTTACGAACGGCCTCGAGACCTTCGAGAATCTTAATCTCGCCGCCATCGTAATCGTTTTCGTTTGCCACACGTCCTCCTTCAGTCAAGAAAATGTGTACAGCCTTACTAGTTTATCGTAAAAAAATACCCTCGGGAACGAGGGTATTTGGCTCTACAAGGCCACCAGATGCGATTTAAGGCTCTTTTTTGCTTTGCACGCCCTTGGCCCACTCGGCACTGGCTCTCATGGCATTCTCGAGGGCCTCGCGCAGTTTTTGGTCTTCGATGGGCGCCACTTGGCGCTCGATCTCGGTACGCTCGGCCTCACTTAGGTCGGCGTGCGGGGCCGGCGGTCGCTCGGTCGTCGCCGGGCGCAGGCGCTCCTTGGCGGCGGGCGGCGTGTGGCCGGGCGCGGTGGTTTTGAACACCAGGCCGTCCACATGCGCACCGGCGCGCTCCATGCGCGCGCGAATGATCTCGCGCAACAGCGTCATTTCCTGCGTCCACGAGGGCGAGTCGAGATACACCAGCAGCTCATTGGACTCGGGCAGGTAGCGCAGTCCCGTCACATGCCGCCCCTCGCGCGTACCCGAGCACACCGCGTTCCATGCGCGATAGACCGTGCGCGACTCCTCGGCGGCCTCCATCTGCGCACGGCGCTCAGGGGTCGCAGCCGCCAGGATGCGCTGACGCTCTGCGTTCAAAAACCCGCTGAAGGCGACTGTCTCGCTCTCGCGCTCGTAATTAGCACGTCTCACCCATGCTCACCACCTTGGCTCGATCGAGCAGGTCATCGGTAAAGTACCCCAGGTTGGTCGTAGTTATGACCGTCTGGATATCATCGCCGATCAGCCGCAGGAAAGCGCCGCGACGATCGCCGTCGAGCTCACTCATCACGTCGTCCAGAAGCAGCAGTGGGGCGGTGCCCAGGACATCGCGAGCCACGGCAACCTCGGCCACCTTCCAGGACAGCACCAGCGTGCGCTGCTGTCCTTGGCTGGCAAATGAACGGGCGGAGCGACCAGCCACGGTGAACTCGATCTCGTCGCGATGCGGTCCCACCAACGTCACGCCGCGGCGAATTTCCTCGTCGGCATGCTCGTCAAGGGCGGCCAGCATGCGCTCGTACGCCCAGCCCTTCAGCTCTTCGCGATCCTCGACCTGGGGCAAATCCCCCAGCGTGGACGCATAGGTCACGTTGGCGGTCTCACCTGACGCCACTTGCCCGTAGGCAGTGTGCACATGGCCCGCCAGCCGGTCGAGCAGGGCCAACCGGTGCACGAGCAGGGCCGAGCCCGCGCGGGCAATCGAATCGTTCCACGCGCCGAGCATCTCGCGGCAGCACCAGGTCTCCTTGAGCAAGGCGTTACGCTGGGTCACGCAGCGCCCATAGGTGCTCGCAAGATCGGCATAGCGTGCGCTCAGCTGCATGCCAAAGTCATCGAGGGCGGCTCGGCGCACACTGGCGCCTCGCTTAACCATGTCCAGATGGTCGGGGCAAAACAGCACGCTCGGCAGAACCCCGCGCACACCGGCGGCAGAGCATCTCTTGCCGTTGCGGCTAAACGAGCGCTTACCGTCCTCCGCGCTCAATCCCATATCAAGCACGCGGCCGTCGCCCTCGATCCTCAGCTCGACCTTGCACGAGCCCACGCCGTCATGGACGAGCTCGGCTGCGGTCGGATGCCTAAACGAGGCGCCGCTCGTCAGCAGCTGCAGCGCCTCTATGAGATTGGTCTTTCCCGCCGCGTTGGGTCCCGCAAGTATCGTCACGCCCTCGTCCAGGGCAAGGCGATAGCTATCGAAGCTGCGGTAGTGCGCGACGGAAAGATCGCGGGCGAACATGGTCATGGCGCAGCGCTAGATGCGGACCGGCATGACCAGGTACAGGTAGTTGATCTTGTCGTAGGACTTAAAGATGCCCGCCTGCGAGTAGCTCTTGAGCTCCAGCGTGATCTCCTTCTCCTTGGACAGGGCATTGAGGCAGCCGAAGATGTAATGGTAGTTGAAGGCGATGGTACCCGACTCGCCCTCGGCCTCGACATCGATCGTCTCCTGCGCAAGGTCCTGGTCATTGGAAATGGAGGACAGGCCCATCTGCCCGTTCTCGACATCGATCTCGAACTTGACGGCGGGGTTGGCGCTCGCGATAACGGCCACGCGCTTGAGGGCGGCGTTAAAGGCGGCGACGTCGATCTTGACGCTCGTCACGCACGAATCGGGGATGAGCTGCTTGTAGTTGGGGTACACGCCCTCGATACGGCGCGACACGTAGGTGGTGTTGCCGGCCTCGAAGACGACCTGGGTGTCGGTAGCCCCGATCATGATGGTCGCCTGGCTGGCCATGATGTTCAGCGCGTCGTTAAAGGCGTCGGCCGGAACGTTGAGCTCAAAGGAGCCCTCGAGGGTCGAGGTCTCGACCTGCGTATCGCACACGGCCAAGCGGAAGGAATCGGTCGCCACCAGGCGTACGGTGTTGTTCTCGACCTTCATGTGCACGCCGCCCAGGATGGGGCGAGCCTTGTCGGTCGAGGTGACGCGCCACACGCGGCCGACCATCTCGGACAAGACATCGGTCGGCAGCTCCACGGCACTCTCGATGGCATAGGCCGGAAACTCGGGGAAGTCATTGGCATCGAGCGTGTTCAGGCGGAAAGAGCTCTTCTCGCAACCAATCAGCACCTGGCGCTCGGACAGCTCAAAGGTGACCGGGGCATCGGGGAGGGTCTTGGTGATATTGGAGAGCATCTTACAGGGGATAACCATCTCGCCCTCTTCTTCGACATGCGCCGCGATGCGATGACGGATCGAGATGGTGTAGTTAGAGGTCTGGAATTCCAAGATGCCGTCTTGGGCCTTAACGAGCACGCCCGACAGGATGGGAAGGGTGGATGCCGAAGCGACACCCTTCATAACGACGCCGATGGCTTGTGTAAGCGAGCTCTGGCTGACGGTGAACTTCATCTTTTAATACCTTTCTATAGATATAAATATTTTAATAATAGTAATAGCACTGACGAAACTGTTGATTACTCCCAAAGACGCAGGTCAGACCCAGAAAGAGAATCGACAGCAACCTGTGTGCAACAGGGGTGGTTTTCCACGTTCAAAACCTGCGCAAAACTTTTCATCACCGCGGGTTGGGTTTTAGACACCTTATGCCCGTGGTTTCGACAAGTTTTCAACAGGTGTCTCTATTTCCCTACGAGCGCAGTGTAATTTTATCGCGCAGCGACTTGAGGTCTTCGGTGACGGTGCGGTCTTCCTGGATCATCTTCTGGACCTTTTTGTAGCTCGTGCTGACGGTCGAGTGGTTGCGGTTGCCAAATTCGGCACCCACCGCCGTGGTCGTCATCTCACACATCTCGATGGCCAGATAGATGGCAATGTGGCGTGCTTTGGCGATATTGGCGTTGCGACGCGGGCCGATGAGCTCCTCGTGCGTCACGCCGTACTGCTCTTCGATGACGGACTGAACCGTCTGGACGTTGATCTTTTTGGCCGATGTGTCGAAGTACTGGCTGGCGATGGCGTCGATATCGTCAAAGGTGAGCTCCCCGCCCTCGCGCTCGCGGTCGCCCGCCTCGCCGGCGCAACGCTCGCAAAAGCTCTCGAGCTCGCGGATGTTGGTGCCCGAGACCTCGGCCATGTGTTTAAAGTGCTCGTCGGTCAGGTGCCCGCCGTCGCCCCCATAGGCCGCCAGCAGCGAGTCGTCGCCTGCCTCGGGAGCGGCGACGATGGTGTTCTCGTAATAGCGCTGCAAGATCTTGTATTTCATCTCGTAGCTGGGCTCTGCGACCAAGCAGAGCATGCCGGCGTTGAAGCGGCTGGTCAGACGCTCGTCCATGCTCAGGTCCTTGGGGGCGCGGTCTGCCGCGATGACGACCTTCTTGTTGTTGCGGATGAACTCGTCCATGAGCTGGAAAAAGTAGTCCACGCTCGCGCGCTTGCCGATGATGTTTTGGATGTCATCGATGATGAGCACGTCCACGCCGTGGTATGCCTGCATGATAGGGGCGTTGCTCTTCTTTTGGCGGTCGAACTCGGTCATCAGGTCGTCCAGATATGCCTGGGAGTTGGCATACTTGACCTTGATCTCGGGCGACTTCTCGGCGAGCTCGTTTTTGATGGCAAGCAGCAGGTGCGTCTTGCCCAGGCCCGATTTGCCGTAGATGAACAGTGATGTGCACGTGCCGCGCTCGTCCGCGAGGGCGGCAAACTTGAGTGCCGAGCGATAGGCATGGCTGTTCTCGGGGCCGTAGACAAAGTTCTCAAAGGTAAATTTTGAGTTCGCGGCGAGCGGGGCTCCATCCGCATTCTGCTCGGCCGGTACGGTCGGTGCTGGCATGGGTGAAGCGGGGGTCGCAGCTTGCGTGGACTTAGTCGGCGCTCCGCCCTTCATCTGGTTCATCATGCGACGAAAATCATCGGCCGAGAGCGTGTTCTTGATTGCAATGCCCGAATCCGCGCCCGCCGCTGCGTCGTGAGCGATAGGCATGTGCGTGACGGGCGCGGGCGTTGATGTCACCGGGCCCGACGGCGCTGCGGGCGCCTGCTGTGCCTCTCCCATGGTTTCACGGGAAACATCACCGGCCCTGGGCGCGGGTGTCGTTGCGGCTGCTGTGGTCGCAATCGGGGGAGCGGCGGGTGCTGCTGCGGCAGCGGAATCAGCCGCGGCACTCTGCGGCGCCACGATGTCGAGCGCGATCGGCGCAAAGGCGATTTCCTCTAGATAGGCCTCGATCGTCGGTTGGTGCTTTTTGAGCTGCGCGATGGCAAAGCGCGAAGGGGCCTCGATCGTGAGCGTGTCTTCGGTCAGGCTCACGGCGCGCGACTGCCCCAGCATGTTGATGAGGCGTGCATCTTGGCCGTCGCGCTGGCAAAAGGCGATGGCATCCCCCAGGATGATGCTTGCTTCCTCGTCCACTGTATCCCCCGTCCTTTAGCTCTGAGCTCGCACGCGAGCGGCGCCGAGTTCGGTCAGATGGTATTTTTGGCCATGCTTGATGACCAAGCCGGCCTGTGCCAAATCATTGAGCGTGCGTGACCAAGTGGGGGCCGAATTTCCAAACGCCCTCGCCAGATCGGTTGCGCCGCACGCCTGATTTTGCGCCAGATAGCCTAGTGCGGCGTTGCCGCGGTCGCTTACGAACACGTCCGGCTGTGGCTGTGCATACTGATTCGCCGCATTAGGATACACCATTTGAGCTGCTGGTTGTTGAGAACTCTGCATGGGCGGCATCTGCTGTTGAAAACTTTGCGGCCACTGCTGGTAAGGCTGCGCCGGTACCTGCTGCGCCCATGGGTTGTACTGCTGCTGAGGCATCTGCTGGTATGTCTGTTGATATCCCTGCGGGTACTGTTGTGGATACTGCTGGGCGTACCCGCACCCCTGCTGCGTAACTTGTTGGTATGGATACCCTTGCGGGTACGGTTGATAACCCATTTGCTGACCGCCCGGCATGCCTGCCGATTGTTGGACGGCGGCGACATCCTGGTCTGTCGGAGGAATGCCCTCTGGAGTGTTTGAAAGCGCCGGCATCGACGCCGCCGGGGATCCCTGCATAGGGAACATGCCGGGCTGCTGCATCTGCATCATGGGCGGTTGTGTCTGCTGTGCTGCCATGGGCTGCTGTGTAAAAGCTCCCGGCAGGGGATAGATCGCCTGCTCGGTCTCGGGGCGCACGGCGGCGCCATGCCCGCCGGCGCGTTCGATTTCCTGCACGCGCTTGGGGTTCAGGCTCACGGTCACCACAGTGCCGTTGCCCATGTTGTCTTCGATGGAGACGGCGCCGCCGGCGTTTTCCAGGTACTCCTGCACCATGGGAAAACCCGCTCCAGTTCCGCGGATATACCGCTTCATCTTACTGTTTGCGCTGGTAACGCCAAAGTCGAAAGCGCGCTCCTTGTCGTCGATGCCGGGTCCTTGATCAGCAAAGCGGATGGTGTCTCCGCCGTCCAGAATCGAGATGATGGGCTCGGCAAAGTGCGCGTGGATAAAGTTTTCGACAATCTCGCGGATGACCATGAGCGAGATATGGCCACCTTGTTCTTTCATGCACTGGTAGACGGTGTTGGTCGTCTCTTCCAAATACGTGCGGACATCTTGCGGATCAATGACGATCACACGCGGTGTCGACAGCATGTCGTCATAGACGGCGATGCGCGCGGCGTACATGGCTTTTGGCGCCTGCGTGGTCGTCTGCTCGCCTTCCTCACGCTCTTCGCGCACGCCGGTGATGTGCTCGTTGTCGGGTGCCGGGTCTCCGGAATCGACCATGGTGTAAAAGTCGTCAGACATGCCGCTCGCAATCTTTCAAAAGGTTTCGAACAAATAGTAGCTCACCGTGCAATGTTTCTCATCTTTCGACAACTTTTCAAAACCTGTTGAAAACTTTGGAAAACGGACGAAAAGTTCTCAACATTGCCAACATGACCTGTTGAAAACTCGATGAAATATCGTGAAAAGTTGCCATGCACCGCTAAATCGAGCTCGGCTTATGGGGGAACCGTGTGAACTGCGCAACCTTTTACCTTTGATTTCTTGACATTTGAACATTGATTTCCCTACAATCTTCAAGCTCACGTGTCTATATCTGCGTCCGCGTCCCCGCGGACACTCGAAATGCAGCAGGAGGAACTTAAGATGAAGCGTACGTATCAGCCTAATAAGCGTAAGCGTGCCAAGACCCATGGCTTCCGTGCCCGTATGGCCACCAAGGGTGGTCGTGCCGTGCTCGCCCGTCGTCGCGCCAAGGGCCGCAAGCGTCTCACTGTCTAGCAGCGATACACACATCTCGCATGAAGACTATTAAGTCTCGGCAAGATTTCGAGCATGTGTTCAGTCAGGGGCGTCGTTTCAATCACCCTCTGATTCGAATGACCATATGTGAATCGGTTGGCGAAGGCGACTCCGGAAGGGTCGCCTTCGTTGGTGCTAAACGGCTCGGTTGTGCGGTCGTGCGCAACCGTTCTAAGCGTGTGATGCGCGAGGCCGCCCGCAGCTGCGGATTTCCCGTTGCGGGTTATGACATCATCTTGTTCGCAACTCCCAAGACGAGGGTTTCCTCGCCGCAGGAGATGGACAAGGCGTTGCGTTCGCTTATGAAACGCGCCGGCGTTGCCGGGGAGGAGCGATGAGCAATCACGTCTTGCGGCGTGTTGCCATCGCTCCTATTCGCATATATCAACAGGTTATTTCGCCCTTATTGCCTGACGCCTGCATTTATTATCCAACGTGTTCGCAATACGCCGTTCAGGCGATTGAGAAATACGGTGTTTTGAGAGGCTGCTGGCTTGCCGTGAGGCGCATCGCTCGCTGCAATCCCCTGCACGTCGGCGGTTATGACCCTGTGCCCTAGCGGGCACTCGCTATCGGAGGAAAACTTACATGTGGGATTGGATCGTTAACATCCTTTTTGAGCTGCTCAAGCTCATCCAGACCTTTGCGGTCGACTGGGGCCTGTCCATCATCATCCTGGTGGTCATTATCCGTCTGCTGCTGACGCCGCTTATGCTCAAGTCGACCAAGTCGACGGCTCGCATGCAGGTGCTGCAGCCCAAGATGCTCGAGATCCAGGAGCGTTATGCCGACGATCCCCAGCGTCAGGCCGAGGAGATGCAGAAGTTCTACAGCGAGAACAAGTTCAACCCTATGGCTGGTTGTCTGCCGCTGCTGATCCAGATGCCTATCCTGTGCGCCCTGTTCACCCTGCTGCGCAATCTGCCGCAGTACTTTAACGAGGGTACGTTCTCGTTCTATAACATCCTGCCCGACCTGACCACGACGCCGAGCGCCTCGTTTGCCGATGGCTTTATGGTTGCTCTGCCGGCGCTGATTTGCCTGCTTCTGTTCGCTGTCCTGACCCTGATTCCGCAGCTGTATATGTCGCGCAACCAGACTGGTCAGCAGGCTCAGAGCATGCGCATGATGGCCGTCGTCATGACCGTCATGATGCTCTGGATGGGCTGGAGCCTGCCCGTCGGCGTTCTGCTGTACTACGACGTGTCTTCTGCCTGGCAGGTTATCCAGCAGATCTTCGTGACGCAGAAGGTTATCGACAAGGCCAAGGCCGAAGAGGAGGAGCGTCTTCAGAACGCCCCGCTGCAGGTTGAGGTTACGCGCCGCGAGAAGAAGCCGCGCCCGCACAAGAAGAAGTAGCGGGATATCAATCTTATTTAGGTACCTAACTTTTGGAGTACGTTATGTCTGAAGAGATCATCGAGGATATGCTTGAGGAGGTTGCCCCGCAGGTCGCGGGCGATTATCCCGAGATTGCACAGCGCTACAAGGCCGGTGAAGAGCTGACCGACGAGGAGCTCGACACCATTGCCGATGTCGCGATTTCCATCCTGCGTTCCATCCTTTCGCACTTCGATGCCGCCAACTCTCCTATCGATGAGTATGAGGGCGACGAGGGTGAGCTGATTCTGGATGTAACGGCTCCCGACCTTGCTGTTCTCATTGGCCGTCATGGTCGCACCCTTGATGCCCTTCAGGTTATGTTCTCTTTGCTAGTGAGCCGCAAGCTTGGCTTTAGGTATCCGGTTGTAGTGGACGTCGAGGGATACAAGAGCCGCCGTCAGGACAAGGTTGCCTCCATGGCACAGTCTGCAGCCGAGCGTGCCATCCGCACTCATAAGAGTGTTTCGCTTCCGCCCATGAATGCCTATGAGCGTCGACTGGTTCACATTGCACTTCGTGGCAATGATGCCGTCGATACTCATTCTGAGGGTTCTGACCCTGATCGCCATGTGGTGATTGTTGCTCGATAATCTACTCGAGCTTATGCTAAGGGGACGTGGTTTCCACGTCCCCTTTTTTTGTCAAAAGTTCTCGATACACTGATTTTTGTCAGAAAGGAGCTTTCGTTGTTAGTACTTACTGATCAGCAGGCTGACAAGATGTTGAGTCGTCTAACTTCCTATTGCAAAGAGTATTCCTTGAGCGTGACTGATGCTGAGCTAGGGAAATGTATTCAGCATTTGGATTTGGTTCTGGAAACAAATAAGACAACCAATCTTACCCGTATTCTTAACGTAGAAGATGCTGCGGTACTTCATATCCTCGACTCACTTGTCTTGCTCCCTTATATCAATAAGGCTCCTGAGGGAGCTTTGCTCGATATGGGAACAGGTGCAGGCTTCCCTGGTATTCCATTAACGATAACCACGCATCGTAAGGCTACTTATATTGATTCTGTTGGCAAGAAGGTCGATGCTGTAAATAATTTTGTTCATGCTCTTGGATTGAAATGTGGTCATGCAGTTCATGATCGCCTTGAAGAATATGCTCGAAGCCATAAGAAGCAGTTCTCTGTCATAACCGCCCGCGCACTGGCCCCTCTACCAATTCTTGTTGAGTATGCGGCTCCGTATCTCAAGGATGGAGGATTATTTGTTATCACGAAGGGCAATCCATCGGATGAGGAGCTTGCTTCCGGCATGTCAGCAGCTAGGATCTGCGGCTTCACTTTGCTTCTGAATGACGCAATCGATTTGCCTGAGGGCTTGGGCCACAGGGAGTTCATTGTTCTTAAGAAGAGTCATCCAGCATCCGTTTCATTGCCTCGTGCAAATGGCATGGCAAAGAAGAATCCGCTTGCCTAGATGTTTCACGTGAAACATAATGGATACTAGCAACTTGCAGTGTTTCACGTGAAACATGGCGGTTGATATCGAATCGGAATGTTTCACGTGAAACATCCTCCGTTTGACAGCTTTAATACACACCAGGAGGGACCGTGGGATTTCGCGACGTTAAGCGTTCGAAGAGCGCAAAAGACACGCGTATCATTGCAATCATCAACCAAAAAGGCGGCGTCGGTAAGTCAACGACGGCCGTAAACCTTGCAGCAGCACTGGGTGAGCAGGGTCGCAAGGCACTGATTGTTGATTTTGATCCGCAGGGAAATAGCACCAGTGGATTTGGAATTGAAAAGGAAGACCTTGAACACTGCATCTATGATGCGTTGTTGAATGATGTGCCGGCAGAATCGCTTGTTCTTGATACAAATTGCAAAAAGGTATTCGTTATTCCGGCTACAATTCAGCTTGCAGGCGCCGAAATTGAGCTCGTAAGCGCAATTGCTCGTGAAACTCGCCTTAAAGATTTGCTTGAACCGATTCAGGACGAGTTCGATTTTATTTTCATTGACTGCCCTCCTTCGCTCGGCCTGCTTACAATCAACGCTTTGACCGCAGCAGACAGCGTTTTGATTCCGATCCAGTGTGAGTATTACGCACTCGAAGGAGTTACGAAGCTGCTTGAGTCAATGAAGATGGTCAAATCACGTCTGAACAAGGGCTTAGACACCTATGGCGTGCTTATGACCATGTATGACTCGCGTACTTCCCTGTCGAATCAGGTTGTTGAGGAGGTTCAATCGTACTTTGGTGATAAGGCGTTTAAGACTCTGATTCCTCGTACGGTTAAAATTTCCGAAGCTCCGTCTTTTGGAGAACCGGTAATTACCTATGCGCCTCAAAATAAGGGTGCAAAAGCGTATATGAACCTTGCAAAAGAGGTGATCAAGCGTGCCTAGTGCAAAGAAACGTGGCGGATTGGGACGTGGACTCAATGCTTTGGTCTCAGAGGCTGAGTATGAGACTGGTGGTTCGGCTGCATCGGCTTCAAATGCCGCTTCTGAAACAAAACTGCCCATTGAGGATATCGTTCCCAACCCTAATCAGCCGCGAATTCACTTTAACGAAACTGAACTTCGCGAGTTGAGCGAGTCAATCCAAGAACATGGCGTTTTGCAGCCGCTTTTGGTTCGCAAACATGGAAACGGCTATGAGATTATCGCGGGTGAGCGTCGTTACCAGGCGTCAAAGCTTGCTGGTCTTGAAGAACTGCCTGTCATCATTAAGGAAGTTAATGATGAGGAAATGCTTGCCCTTGCTCTTATCGAAAATCTTCAGCGTTCTGACTTGAATCCAGTCGAAGAGGCGAAGGGTTATCGTCAACTCATTGATGCGAGCGGCATGACGCAGGAGGCGTTATCAAAGGCTGTCAGTAAGTCTCGTTCTGCAATTACAAATTCACTTCGTTTGCTAGATCTTCCCGAAGTCGTTCAGCAGATGATTTTCGAGGGCAAACTTACTGCGGGCCATGCGAGAGCAATTCTCGCAGTTCCATATGAAGATGCCAGGATTCGACTTGCTGAGAAAGTTGTAGCGGAAGGTCTTTCCGTTAGAGCGACAGAAAATCTTGCTCCGTTGTTTTCTGCCGGAGAGACGCCAAGGGCTCCGAGGCCAGCAACACCTCAGTCATTCAAAAAAGCTGCTCGGGTACTTCGTCAAGTATTTAACACGAATGTACGTGTGAAGAGCTCGCGTGGCAAGAACAAAATTGAAATCGAGTTCAAGGACGAAGATGAACTCTCACGTATCCTTGGCGAAATGGTTCAATTTGGGCAGGAGGATCAGGATGAAGAATAAGATTCTCACGGCCATTGCGTTGGCAACCACCGTCGCGGCTGGTGCTTTTGCAGGGTATAAGCTTGCGACAGATGATGAACTCCGCGGTCGACTGCTCCGCGGAGCTCAGGATATCGTCGATACATCTAAAAAGAAAATGGATGTGATGACCGAAGATGTCGCTATGCGCACTGCTCAGGTGACTAAGAATCCCAAGATTAACCAAGACTGGGTTAACCATCAATGGGAAAATGTTGGTTATTAGGTACCTAACAATTACTTGCCTGTTTTGAAGGGGTCCTTGTCTGATACATGAGACAAGGACCCCTAATTTTGGCTAAAAACTAAGCTTATGTAAATCAAATCCATTAGTATGAAAACAAATGAAACAGCCCCGGTTGCATTATCTGCAACCGGGGCTGTCGGATGTTTCACATGAAACGTTATGGGGCACAGACTCCCCTATGCGTTCTTCTGTACCTTGAAGCGTTGCTTCAGCTGACCGCAGGCGGCATCAATATCATTGCCGCGAGAATTACGGATCGTGGTCTCGATGCCACGAGACTCAAGGCGGCGCTGAAGATCCTCAACCTTATGAATCGGAGACGGCTTGAGCGGGCTGCCCTCGATGTCGTTGAGCTGGATCAGGTTAACGTGGCACAGCGTTCCCTCGCAGAAGTCGCAGAGTGCCTGCATCTCGGGATTCGTATCGTTGACGCCTTCGATCATGGCATACTCATAGGTCGGGCGGCGGCCAGTCTTCTCGGTGTAGAGCTGAAGCGCCTCGTGCAGGCGGAGCAGCGTGTATTTCTTAACACCGGGCATGAGCTTATTGCGCGTCGGCTGGATGGCAGAATGCAAAGAAACGGCAAGTGTGAACTGCTCGGGGATGTCGGCAAATTTGCGAATACCGGGAATAACGCCGCTGGTAGAGACGGTGAGGTGACGGGCGCCGATACCGATGCCATCGGGGTCGTTGAGGATTCGCAACGCCTTGAGAACCTCGTCGTAGTTGGCAAACGGCTCGCCCTGGCCCATGAAGACAACGCTCGTGGCACGCTCGCCAAAGTCGTTGGATACATGAAGCACCTGGTCGACGATCTCCTGAGCTGTCAGCGAGCGCTTGAGGCCGTTAAGGCCGGTGGCGCAAAAGGCGCAGCCCATGCCACAGCCTGCCTGGGTGGAAACGCAGACGGAAAGCTTGTTGCGACGGGGCATGCCAACGGTCTCGACGGAAATGCCGTCGTGGTACTCGAGCAGATACTTGCGAGAGCCATCCTTAGACACCTGCTTGGTGAGCTCGGTCGGCGTGTCAAAGGCAAAAGCCCCTTTAAGCTGCTCGCGGAAAGCCTTGGGAAGGTTAGTCATATCATCAAACGAACAAACGTTCTTCTCAAAGACCCATTCGATGAGCTGCTTCGCGCGGAAAGCGGGCTGGCCGAGTTGTGCCACGAGCTCGCGAATATCGTTTTGGCTCAAGTCGCGAATGTCCTGAGATTTAGTCCTGGGATTCATGGAAGCCTTTCGATTTTGGGGAAACGTAGAGGGTATCGCTACAATATGGTATCAGCTGCAGAAATTATAGAGGAGGAGTCTGCCCATGCCGGGTAAAAGCCTAGAGAACATGCACGTAGCGGTCTTGGCGGGCGGTCATTCCGCTGAGCGCGAGATCTCGCTCAATTCGGGAAAGAACGTCGTGGCGGCCCTGAAGGAGGCCGGCTACACTTCGGTGAAGCTGCTCGACACGGCTGCCGATGATTTTATGGTAACCATGGCGACCGGTGGTTTTGACGTGGCATTTATCGCCATGCACGGTGCTGGCGGTGAGGATGGTGCCATGCAGGGTGCCATGGAGACCCTGGGTATCCCCTACACGGCCTCGGGCGTGCTCGCGAGCGCCTGCGGTGCCGACAAGGAGGTCTCGAAGCTCCTGTACGCCAAGGCGGGCATTCCCATTGCCCCCGGCCTTGCGCTCGAAGTGGGCGATGAAGTCGATATCGATCATATCGTCGAGGTTTGTGGCGAGCGCTGCTTTGTGAAGCCGGCCGTTAACGGCTCCAGCTATGGCATCTCCCTGGTCCACGAGCCCTCCGAGCTGCCCGCGGCCATCGCCAAGGCGTTTGAGTTTGGCGACAAAGTACTGGTCGAGAAGTGCATCGAGGGTACCGAGATCACCGTCGGCGTATACGGCGAGGATGACGTGCGCGCTCTGCCGATTGTCGAGATCCGTAAGCCCGAGGAATGCGAGTTCTACGATCTGGACGTGAAGTATGTCGACCCTACGGACATCCATCGCATTCCGGCGCAGATTTCGCCCGAGAACTACGCTCGTGCCCAGGAGCTTGCCTGCGCTGCCCATAAGGCACTCGGCTGCCTGGGTATCTCGCGCAGCGACTTTATCGTGAGCGAGGACGGCCCCGTTATCCTCGAGACCAACACGATTCCCGGCATGACCGATACGTCGCTGTATCCGGATGAGATTCGTCACACCGATGACATGACGTTCCCGCAGGTCTGTGACAGCCTGATTCGCATGGGGCTTCGTCGAGCGGGCGTTGCATGCTAATCGAGGACGCTGTTTCGTCGGGAACGCCGCAGTTTGTCATCGATTCCTATGCCACGCTTGCCGAGCGCGCCAAAACCCAAGCGTTTGGTCTCATCGAAGAAGATGTTATCGTCCTCGATACCGAGACCACGGGTCTTTCGGTGCAGGACAACGAGCTTATCGAGATATCGGCGGCTCGCCTTTCGGGCCGCGAGGTTGTCGATCGCTTCGATACCTTCGTGCATCCCAAGCAGCTGATTCCCGCCGAGATTACCGAGCTCACGAGCATTACAAACGCCGATGTGGCAGATGCCCCGTCGGCCGTTGAGGCTGTCGCCTCTCTCGCCGATTTTGTCGGCGGCTGCCCGGTGATCGCGCATAACGCCACCTTCGACCGTTCGTTTATCGAGTCGGTCAAGGGCGGTGTCAACGTCAGTGACATCTGGATCGATTCGCTGGCACTGTCGCGCATCGCGCTTCCGCGCCTGGCCTCGCATAAGCTGTCTTTCATGGCCGACCTGTTTGGCTGCGACTCTGTGTCGCACCGCGCCAACGCCGATGTCGACGCCTTGTGTGGTGTGTGGCGTGTGTTGCTCGTGGCGCTCACCGACTTGCCTCAGGGCTTGATGGCGCGCCTGGCCGACATGCACCCCGACGTACCCTGGTCCTATCGTCCCATCTTCTCCTTCTTGGCGGGACAGAACCCCGGTTCCATCTTCTCTCTCAGCGCCGCCCGCGCCGACGTACTCAAGGCCGATCGGGCCGATGATCGCGTTGATGCGGACGAGCTACCGGTCCTTAAGATGCCGAGCCGCGAGGAAATCGAGGCGGACTATGCCCCGGGCGGCCTGGTTAATCGCATGTATCCCACGTACGAGCCGCGCGATGAGCAGATCGCGATGGCGCTCGAGGTCCGCGACGCGCTCGTTACGGGAACGCATCGCGTGATTGAGGCGGGGACGGGCGTCGGCAAATCGATGGCTTACCTGGTGCCTTTTGCTGAGGCCGCGCGCCGCAACAACATCACGGTTGGTATCGCGACTAAATCGAATAATCTTGCCGACCAGCTCATGTATCACGAGCTGCCCAAACTTGCCGAGCAGCTGGACGGAGGTCTATCGTTTTGCGCCCTCAAGGGCTATGACCACTATCCATGCTTGCGCAAGCTTGAGCGCATGAGCCGCGGCCAAGTCGAAATTACGACTAAGCGTGATCCTGCCGACACGCTTACGGCAGTCGCGGTCATCATGGCGTACGTGTGTCAGTCGGCCGATGGCGACCTCGACTCGCTCGGCATTCGCTGGCGCAGCGTCAACCGTCCCGACTTTACGACGGCGTCGCGCGAGTGCGCCCGTCGCCTCTGCCCGTTTTTCCCCGATAAATGCCTGGTCCACGGCGCCCGCCGTCGCGCGGCGCATGCCGATGTGGTGGTCACCAACCATTCCCTGCTGTTCCGCAATGTTGCGGCCGAGGGCAGAATCTTGCCCCCGATTCGTCACTGGGTGATCGATGAGGCCCACTCCATCGAGCGCGAGGCACGCCGTCAATGGGCGCGCGTGGTGTCGGCGGATGAATCGCGCGTTCTGTTTGAGCGCCTGGGTGGCTCGAGCGCCGGTGCGCTGAGCCAGGTTTCCCGCGATTTGGCAACCTCGGAGGGCTCTACGCTCTACCTGGGTCTTACCGCCAAGGCGACGTCGACGGTTGTGCGTGCGAGCATGGCGATTGCCGATGTGTTTGACGGCGTTCGCGAGCTTGGCCGCCGTGCCCGCGGTGGCTATGACAATGCGAACCTATGGATTGGCCCCGAGCTGCGCGAATCTGACGACTGGCATGATTTCTTACAGTCGGCCTACACTGCCATCGACGCATTGGAACAAGCTGACAAGAGCGTTGACGCACTGGTACAGGCCGTTGCCGCCGACAAGCCCGAGGTCGTTGTCGACCTGGGTGATATCTCGCGCCGCCTGCACGAGCTGGCCGAGAACCTCAAGCTCATCATTGACGGTACCGACGAACACTACGTGTATTCGCTGCAAGTCAATCGCCGCCTGCGCGCCGGCGGCGAGTCGATGACCGCGGAACGCATCGATATTGGCGAGGCCTTGGCAACCGAGTGGCTGCCCGAGGTCCACACGGCTATCTTTGCATCGGCGACCATGACGGTTTCCAAGAGCTTTGAGCACTTTAACCACGCCGTCGGCCTCGATCGCATCGGTGCCTCGACATCATCGTCGCTGCACTTGGATTCGAGCTACGACTTCGATTCGAATATGGCCGTGGTCGTGGCTGGGGATATTCCCGATCCGCGCGACCGCGAAGGCTATCTTTCGGCGCTCGAGCGCGTGCTGGTCGACGCTCATCTTGCCATGGGCGGCTCGGTGCTCACGCTGTTCACCAACAGGCGTGACATGGAGGAGCTGTACGATCGCGTCGAGCCCAAGATGGCTCGTGCGGGCCTGGAACTAAACTGCCAGCAGCGCAACTCGTCCCCTCGCCGCCTGCGCGATCGCTTTATCAACGAACCGACCTCGTCACTCTTTGCGCTTAAGGCCTTTTGGGAAGGGTTTGACGCCAGCGGCGAGACGCTGCGCTGCGTCATCATCCCCAAGCTGCCGTTCTCGAGCCCCACAGACCCGCTCTCATGTGAGCGCAATCTGCGCGAAGACCGCGCTTGGGCGCGCTATTCGCTGCCCGAGGCCGTGCTCGAGGTCAAGCAGGCAGCCGGTCGCCTTATCCGCTCGTCGACCGATTGCGGCGTGCTGATTCTGGCCGACCCGCGCCTGGTGACGAAGGGCTACGGAAAGAAGTTCTTAACGTCGCTGCCCACGAGCTCCTACCAGCGCATCGAATCGGCGCAGATCGGGCACTATCTACAGCTGTGGCGTGCACGCCACGAGCGGCGGCGCTAAAGCGGACAGACGAGGGTTTTTGCCATATCGCACAGACGCTTTGACAGGGCGGGGTCATCCAAGATGCGGATGGCTCCGCCCGCTGCGATTATCTGGCTCAGCAGCCAACGCTCGGAGCCGTAATGTACGGTTACCGTTGCCATGTCTGTCCCGCTGCGTTCGATGAGGGTGATGCCGGCCCAGTCCAGATGCTCCGCCATATCGAATGGCATCAAGAGCTTTGCGCTACGCTGCGTCCGGGCAAGGGAATCGTGGAGGGATGCAACGTCCGGTGCGTGAGGCACGACGGAGTCTTCCGTCAAGGCGAGTCCCTCGATTTTATCCATGCGATAGGTGCGCTGCTCATCGACCGCGATGTCCCAGGCAATCAGATATGTTTGGTCGCCGTTTGCTGTAATGCGCAAGGGGTCGACCAGACGCTCGCGTGGCCGCGCATCGTCCATCGAGCGATACGAGATACGACAGCGAACACCGTCCTGAATGGCGCAGCTCAGCTGCTGCCAGTGCGACCCGTGGTTGACGGTGTCAAAGACGTGCTGGTTATAGCCGAGCTCTTCGGGTAGAAGAGCATGTCGAATTCGAGCCGCCGCCTGGGGCTCGATCCCCAACGATTCAAGTTCGTGGTTGAGCACAGCGCCCTCGGCGGCACTCAGGCGCAGCGGTAGCACACGCCCAGCGTCACCGGTGAGGACCACACGCTCGCCATGGCATTCGCAGATGATGCGCGCACCCGATTCTCGGTCCGCGAGCGTCGAGACGATCTCGAGAATCTCGTCGAGCGACGCCCCCGTGATGTCAAAGCGACTGCAAATCTCGGTTCGTGTCATGCCGCTCTCGCCGGCGGCGTAGAGGGCCTCCATAATGTCGATGGCGCGCGAGAGCCTCTGCTCGCTGGTGAGTTTACGCACGGGCATGCTCGTGCACCGTCCTTTCAATGAGGTGGTTCCACGCCTGCTTGAGCGATTTGGGGGCCATGGGCCTCATGCCGTCCATGGCGTGGGCCATGCAAAATGAGGCGGCGGCTTCAAGATCGCGCACGTCAACGGTCCAAGTCCATCCCGAATCGGTGTGTGCGAGCTCACCTCGCCCGCGCGTGAGGCCGTTGATCATATCGATCTGCGTCTGCGGGGCGAACGAGAACGTAGCCGCAACGGGCGGGCGGTCGGCAAAATCGAATTCAAAGAACAGGTAGTCGCTGAGGTTGAAGTCTGCAGGGATGGCGTAGGCCTTCGAAGGACGCCAAGCGCGAACGATACGGTCGCAGCGGAATGTCCTGATGTCGTCGGTGGCATTGTCGAGGCCGCAGAAGTACGCAACGCCCTCGCGCTCGAACATGCCGTAGACGCAGACGGTACGCTCTTTCTGCTCACCGCGTCCGTTCTGATATAAAAATCGCAGTGCGCATCGCTCGGCAAAGGCGCTCCATACCGCATCGACGGTGGGAGAGCGGCGGATCGGTGCTTCGTCCGCCGTCGTCCTGCCGGTGAGGTAGGCAATCTTGGAACGAATATCGGCAAGCGGCGCGGCAAAAGTGGATGAGCCGGCCGCTATTGTCTGGTCGATAGCGTTGAGCAGGATATCGGCGTCGTCTGCGGTGATGAGGCCGCCTGCCGCAAACGTGTGCTCGCGGTCGATTGTCCATGAGCTTTCCTCGGTCTCCTGCGCGCCGGCGGGGCGAACCTCCTTGATTAAGATGCCGCGTTCGAGCAGTTTGTCACGATCGCGCCGAAACTTGCGCTTATCCGAGTCGATATTGCCCGAGCCATATCCCAGGTCAGAATCCAAGACGATCTGCTCGGTCGTCAGCGGTTCGGGGGAGCTGTTGAGCACAAAGAAAAGATTGAGGATGCGCTGAGCCGTTTTATCGAAACTGGGCTCCGAATTCCCCTTTTTAATTGTCGCGGTCGCGTCGCTTGCCGTCATAGAGTCCTCGCATGAGAAGGTGGTTTGCTGCCATGATTTTAGTCCGATATGGAGATTAGGCTATATCCTTGTCCGCTCGGGGCGTTAAGATGGCCCGAATTCGGTCGTTTGCGCTCGCTCGGGGTATACTTTCGACTATATACGGTTCTAATGTGCATGCATTGGGCCTATTTGTCGGATTATGGATGTGGAGCGCACATGGCGAACACCCAGAACTATATTAACCACCTGCTGCAGAACACCGGCATTACGCCGGCATGCAGCGAAGAAGAGCGCTTGGCTGCCGAGGATATCGCTCAGATCTTCCGCAACCACGGCTTTGATCCCGAGGTTCAGGAGTTCAATGCCCCGGCGCCCAGTAGGTTGGCATTTGCCGTTACCGGTATTCTTGCGTTTGCCGGCGCCCTACTGATGGGCATCGGCGGCGGCATCGGCTTGGTCGGCACCTTGCTGGCCATTGCCGGCGCCGTTCTTTACGTGCTCGAACGCACGGGCCACCCCGTGGTTTCGCGCCTGGGCAAGACGGGCGTGAGCCAAAATGTCATCGCCTACCACAAGGCCTCGGGCCCGCTCGCGTCTCCGCGCAACCGCCCGGTGGTCGTTGTCGCACACTACGACTCTCCCCGTGCTGAGCTGCTCGCCCGCGAGCCCTATGCTTCGTATCGTGCGCTCATCGCCAAGCTGTTGCCCGTTGCCACGGTTGCCCCTGCTGCCGTTGCCATCTTGCGTATCCTGCCGCTCCCCGGCGCGCTCAAGGTTCTGCTGTGGATTGTCGCGATCCTCGCTTCCCTCGTTGCGCTCGCCAACGCGGCAAACATCATTTCTAACCGCTACATTCTTCCCTATACGTCCGGCGCGGTGTGCAACAAGTCTTCTGTCGCCGCTATGCTCGGCGTTATGGACAACGTTGCTCCCTTCCAGGGCGAAAACGAGTTTCCCGACGATGTTCCGTTCGATACCTATTTTGGGGAGCAGAAACGTCGTGCCGAGGAAATGGCGCGCGCAGCGGCGGAGTATGCCGCGGCCCAGCAGCAAAACGACTACGGCAACACCATCGAGTATGAAGAGCCTACCTACGCCGAGGACGAGTTCGGTCAGCCGATTGCTCCCGATGCTCAGACCGAGCCCGAACAGGGTGGGGCTTTCGACGAGCAGATCGAGGGCTTTGAGGGTGCGTCTGCCGACGAGACGCTGATTGGCGCCATCGTGCCCGAGGATCAGGATCAGGTTGTCCAGGCCGAAGAGCTCAATGACGAGGTTCCCGCTGCCGAGCCGGCAGAGGAGCCTGTCGCGGCCGAGCCCGAGCCCAAGCTCTATCGCAATGCCGCCGGCAACATCCGCTTTGGTTCGGATGCCATCCGTGCGCTTGGAATGCTTCCCGAGTCCTGCACGCTCGATTACGAGGAAGGCGAGGAGCCGACGTTTGAGCCCGAGCCTGCCCCCGTCGTGACTGCACCTGCGCCCGTTGTCGCCGTGGATGATGAGTCTGCCGCGGTTACCGCTGCCGTTGCCGAGCCCGAGGCGGTGTCCGCGATCGATCCCGCGGCAGGACTGGACATTTTGGCTCCCGCCGCGCCGGCGCAAGGCGTTACGGACGAGTCTGACGACGATTACGTTGAACAGCCGAGGCGCGTGTCTTACGAGAGCGATACTGATTTCTCGGCCGAGATTCCCGCGGCAACGCCCCATGCCGATATTGCATCCGCGTTCTCTTCGATTGGCGCCAGTGCTTCCAACTTCTTTAAGGGTGCGCTTGCAAAGGGCAAGAAATTTGTCGACGATTTCGAGGAGAAGCGCGCCGCCGCACGCGAGGCTGCCGAGCAGGAGGCTATCGCTCAGCAGCAGGCAGCCGAGGCGGCACGTGAGCGCGCGGCGCAAGAGTTCGAGCAGAACGAGGCTATGCAGTCCGTGCCCGTCGACGCTGCCGAAGCTACAACGTCCTTTGAGTCCCAGCAACCGGCGTCCACGGATGTTGTTGAGGCGACGACGTCTTTCGAGGCTCAGCAGCACGTCGATAGCACCATGTCGTTTGATGCCGCGCAGTTCGATTCCACGATAACGTTTGAAAAGCAAGGCACCGCGATTGCCGAGCCCCTTCCTGTTTCCGATGAGCAGGGCGACGCGGCAGACGATGACGAGCCTATTGATGCTGCCGAAATCCAAGATGCCGCCGAGGACGAGCCCGTCGAGGCCAACTCTGACGAAGAGCAATACGCGGCAGCCGAGCAAGATGATTCGGCCGAGGTCGAGCAGGAGGAAGTGCCTGCGGTTTCCGAGGCTTCCGAGACAGATGAGTCGAGGCCTTACTCCACGCAGATTTTCACCATGCCGGCCCCGAGTGGTTCCGGTGCCACGGTTGCCGATGTTGCTCCCGCCCAGGACGAAACGGTCGATTCCCTTATGGCCCAGATTTCCTCCCAGGCATCACCGCGTCCGCAGATGAATGTTCCCGATCCGGCGTCGGCTCCGTCGCCTGCACCTTCCTCGTCTCCGCTGGCTTCGGTCCCCGATCCGTCGCTGCCGTCGATGAAGCAGGCAAACGTTGCGTCTCGCACGTCGCTGTTCGACCTTCCCGACCCCTCCGCACAGGTCAACGACCCCTTTGCTACCGCTCAGGGTCCCGAACCAACATCGGCACCCGTTGCGCCTCCTAGGCCCGTTACGTCAGGCGCTCAGCCGATCGAGACCATTTCGGCTCCCGCCCCGGCGGCACCCAAGTCTCACAAGCGCGGCCTGGGCGGCCTGTTCGGTCGTAAAAAGAAAAACGAACAGGACAGCATGAGTGATTGGCTGGGCGTCGAAGACGATTACGATGCCAAGAAGTCCGGTCGCGGCATCGGTTCGTGGGATAATTTCGAGGACGATAGCGATGGCTGGAAGGGCGGCGCTACGTCTTCCGACGGCGCTTCTTCCGAAGATATGCTCTCGGCTGTCGCCTCTATGGGCGATGATGAGCTGCTCGGTCACGATATCTGGTTTGTGGCAACGGGCGCCTCGGATTGTGATGGCGCCGGCATGAAGGCCTTCTTGGCTTCGCATCGCGATAAGCTCCGCGGCGTCTTCTTCATCAATCTTGAATCCGTCGGCGCCGGTAGGCTTTCGGTGGTGACGGTTGAGGGCGAACAGCAGCTGCTCAAGGGCGATCGCCGCATCATGAATCTGGTCAGCAAGGTGTGCAAGTCGTTCCATGTCGATTGTGGCGCGCTCGAGATGCCCTATGCCAAGACCGATGCCTATGCCGCGCTCGAGGCGAGCCGCCGAGCCCTCACCATCGCCGGCGTGGACGGCACACGTCTGGCTTGCGCTCGTACCGAGGACGACCTGCCCCACAATGTCAACCCGACGAACATTGCCACGGTATCCGAGGTCGTGACCGAGGTTATCCGCCGTTCGTAGACGGAGCTCTAAGGAGTCAACGTGTTTTCGTATATTAAGCGCCATTGGCCTGTCTACGTGATTTTGACCTTGATTGCCATTGCGTTAGGGTTTGGAGCTGCCTACATCGTGGGCGCGAAGGGCTCGACCCCCGCCTCCGCAATCAGCGAAGAGGTGGAGCAAGAACAGAGCACGGGTGCCGATGGGATTCCTGAGTCCGAGCAAGCAATCGTTGATGGTGGATCTTCGTCTGCAGAGTAGATGCGGCGATTTAAATGATTGAAAGCGGGCGAGCCGGGGGACTGGCTCGCCCGCTTTTTCATCGCGCTAGCGCTTCTTTGGGATTGACCTAAGGCGAGCGAACCATAGGGCTGCGGCACCCGAGGTCAGGAGCGCGGTGATGCAAGCGGCGATGGGAGCTGATCCTGTTGCCGGTAGGTCCTGCGGTAGGGTACAGCGTTGAATGACACTGTCCTCGTCATGTGACTCAAGTTTATCGCCGCCGCCGTTGCGGCAAAGATCGACGCGTGCGCTGTTGGTGAGTGCAGTTTGGGGTGTGTAAGCCGACGTTGCCCGCATGTGCACGACTGCGCCCCGAGCATCTGTGCCAAGGATTGCTTTGGCATCGTCAAGGTCGTCGTGCTCATCTTTGAGATCATCACGGGTCCAAGAATCCGTATCGCTTCGAGTCGTAAAGTCGGCGGCTACCGCACCGTATTCAATGCGAATGCCCGTCACGACGGTATTGGATGCAAGGTCGAGTTCTTTCGCCTCGAGTGTGGCGGATTCCGTGGTCGAGACATTCGCCTTCCAGAGGTGCCAGCCGTCGTAATCGACGAGGCGGCAATCTTCACCCAGACTCTCTTTTACTTCGTCGGACTCAAGCCAAGGATTTTCGTGCCCATCGTCAAGCGTCGCGTTTGCCGGCTCATCGACGTCTGTCGAGTCCAACGGCGTCGTGCGATACCACACGTTGCACAGACCGTTGAGGTCGCCGATGGCGACGGGGGTTTCGATTGAGACGAATCTCGCCGTGCCGTCTTTGGCGCACTCAAGATCATCGGTAATCGTAAACTCATCAACCCAAGTAGCGGAATCGTTTCGAGCATCGATGGTATAGGAGAAAAGCCCATCCGTATTGGTTTGCATCGCGGCGCGGTTTTTTCCATCGCCGTTAGCCAACAGACCCTTCCCGATAGGTTGGACAAGTTCCTGACGCTTGTCGACCTGTCCTTTGATCTCGATGGGCGCATCCTTCATCGCGACGGATTGGACTTCTCCCGTATCCTTTATTTCAAACGTTATCTCCTCGGCAAGGTCATGGGTCCGCGGAGACATCGTTTCGCGCAACGAGTAGGTGCCGGGTGCAAGATGTTCGATGCGGTGCGGCTTGTCGGATGAGGTCCAGGAGTCTATTTCGGTTTTATCGGGACCATATAAGGTGAGCTGTGCGCCTTTCACTTCCTGCTCTCCGCTTGCATCGACCTTGGAGATATCAACCTTGGTGTAATCGTCGGATACGTTAAGCCGTGCTTCCACAACGGGTGTTTTCTGGTCGGCATAGGTAAGGTCGACGATATGATGCGTCCGGTCGAGCAAGAAGCCGGTCGGCGCTTGAGTCTCGACAACCTCGTAGCGTGCGGTGCCAGATCCCAGCGGGAGGTCGTCCGCGCGTGCTTCTCCAGTTTCATCCGTCGTGACGGTAGCGACAGCCTCGCCGTCGAGCGCGGCAATGCTACCGTCGGGGCGCACGATATCACCTGAGGCACGGATCTCAAAGATGGCGCCCGCGAGGCTGCTGCCGTCTACGGCATCGGTTTTAACGATCCTGATGTTTCCGGTCGCGGCGTGGTCATAATACGAGACGATTGCAACGGGCGTTAGGTTTATATCGGCGGGTATGTTTACCTCGATCTCTCCGCCGACAAGATAGGGCTCTTTGGCCGAGGTTTCGCGTACATAATAGGTGCCCGGCACGAGCGATTCGGGCAGTGTGACGGTGCCGGTCGCGTCAGTCGTAAAGGTGTCCATTACGTTATGTGCTGGATACCAGCATGTTTGTGAGACAGGTTTGTGATTGCTGTCGAGGAGTTGGAAGGTGAATCCGGCTAGGGGAACAGAGGCGCCTGTTTGGGCATCGCGTTTTACAATCTGGAGATGCGTCGACAGAGCGTGGTTGTCCACGATATATTGAAGCTCGGCGCCGTCGGAAATCTGATTGGCCTCGACGGTCCATTCCCCCGCACGTTTAAAACCCTCGGGGACGGTTTCCGGAACCTCACGAACCGTGTAGCCGGCGCGGTCGTATGGGACGGCTCCGTGGACACCGGCTGGTCGCTTGCCTGTGCCGAACCATGCTTCGGGCTGGTCTTTGGTGGAGGCAAAGCCATAGATGTTTGTAGTCAGTGTGCCAACAACCTGCTGAGAGCTGTTACTGACAACCTCAAAGACAACATCTCCTGCCGGCTGCTCCAGGCCGGATTGATCGCTATTGCCGTAGTCCTTGAATTTGGAAATCTCAAGGTCAAACGCAATGGGGATATTGGAAACGCGAGATTCGATCTCGACCACGCCTGAATCGCCGAGTTGGTCGGCTCCAACGGTGTAAGACCAACTGTCACCGGAGGGCAAATAGCCCTCGGGCGCCTTCGATTCATAGATGGTAAAGGTTCCCAGGGGGACATCGGTGAGGGTAGCTCGACCGCTTTCATCGGTCCTGAGAGTTTGTGTCCATCCAGGGGTTGATTGCGATACGCACACGAATTCTGCTCCTGCGAGCGAAGCTCCAACTTGGGGGCCTGCATTCGTTGCGGCGTCGAGCTTTACAATGCGCAAGGTAATGGTGCCGGGTTGTTCATCAATGGTGACGTATCCGCCGTTATTCGTCGTGGTAAAGGCAATGCGATCGTGCAGGGGGATATAACCAGCTGGCGCTGTTGTCTCAACTAGGTAGTATGCCGTGTTGGGTAGGAGTGTTGCCTGCGCTCGACCGTTGCTGTCCATCTGGACGGTGCCGACACGCGCGCCGCTGGCGCTCTCAAAAACATCGAATGTTGCCCCGTCAAACTGATAAGTATTGTTTCCGCTGGTAATGGCAGCGTTTGCAGACTGCTTTTGGAAGGAAACAGAGACCGCCGGCAGTACATAGAGCATGTCTTGACGTTTGCTGCCGCCCGATACGGTTCCTATATAGCGCCGCGCGCGGTGCGGAGCGGCTTTGATGCTTCCTGATTTTGCGCTGTCGTGGAGCCACCGCGCAGCCGCCACGACTTCATTGTCGGCGGTAAAGTGCCCGCTCTTGGTTTTGCCCTGAGCGGTCGTGTAGGAGTAGGTGCCGTCGACATGGGTAGTGCCGTTGAGCATCCATACGGCAAGCTGGGTGGCGGCGCGGGCGCGATCGGGTGAAAGATGGTAACCGCCAAACGACGTGGCGGTAGGATATCCGTGACAAACGATTGCCGCGAACTCGTCGTCGAGCCACACCCAGCCTTGATCAAAGTTGAGCCATGGACCGCCCGGCTTGGTGGGCCCGGGGCGTTCCTGGTTCATGCAGTAGGCGATCGAGGCGTCTTGAGCTTCATACTTGCCGATGAAGAAGGGCCCACAATCATCGCTAATAGTGCGGAAGCCGAGCTGGTCGTAGCCATCGACGGCAAATGCGGCTCCCGGTGCCAGACAGCCGAAAAGCAGGAAGAGGAGCAGGAGCAGCGGACCTGTTGCGATTGCGCTGTGGACAGAGTGCGTGGGTGCGTTGGACATGGCTGCTCCTTATCCCTCGTGCGCCGCATGGGGAGGTTGCGACGCGTAGGATGAGGCTACCCCCGAGGTTCATGCGGGTAAGTACCGGAGCCTGACCAAAAGCTTGCCCAATTCCTGACAAATTGAGCTCAAATACAACAATCAGGCAAAAGCGCAGGTAGAAGATAAGGAGAACAGGAGGTCAAAGGTCCTCGTCTCCACAATTGATGCGATTTTCAAACGAATCTCCACAGCTAAAACAAGCATCGCCACCCTTGTATCGAACAAGACAACCGCGTTATACTAGCCAACACACAAGCGGGCATCGCCAAGTGGTAAGGCATCAGCTTCCCAAGCTGACACTCGCGGGTTCGAGTCCCGTTGCCCGCTCCAGCTAGAAGCACAAGCACGGCACCATCACGGTGCCGTGCTTTTTTCAATAAAGCGCCGGGACTCGAACCCGCCAGGGTGCGAGCGTAAAACAAACGCGAAGCGTTTGTAGCGAGCAGGCGAAGGCGCCGGCAGGCGCCTGAAGCCGGTGCGGATTTGCGAAGCAAATACGCGGACGTCCCGTTGCCCGTTCCATCGACCAGGGCGGATTTTGGGAAAAGCGGATTCAACCGACGTCACCGCCGCTTCCCCGGACCGGGACATGCCGCCTGAAGCCGGTGCGGATTTGCGAAGCAAATACGCGGACGTCCCGTTGCTTGCTCCAATTCCAAAATGTTAGGTTAATGCCTGCTGCCCATACTTGCACCTGCGCACGGTACAATGGTTGGGTTACGACTAACGTGCCAATAACCAAAAAGGAGCCGCTATGATCGATCGCTATACCCGCCCGGAGATGGGACACATCTTCTCCCTCGAGAACAAGTACGCCATTTGGCAGGAGATCGAGGTCCTGGCCTGCGAGGCCCAGGCGGAGCTCGGCAAGATCGGCATTTCTAAAGACGAAGCCCAGTGGATCCGCGACCATGCCAACTTTGAGAAGGCAAAGGTCGACGAGATCGAGGAGGTCACGCGCCACGACGTCATCGCCTTCCTGACCAACATGAAGGAGTACATCGACGCCGATGTTCCCGAGGGCGACCCCAAGCCCAGCCGCTGGGTTCACTATGGCATGACCAGCTCCGATCTGGGCGACACGGCTCTGTGCTACCAGCTCACCCAGGCCTGCGACCTGATCATCGAGGACGTCAAGAAGCTCGGCGAGATTTGCAAGCGTCGCGCCTTTGAGGAGCGCAACACGCTCTGTGCCGGCCGCACTCATGGCATCCACGCCGAGCCGATGACCTTCGGTATGAAGTTCGGCTCTTGGGCCTGGGAACTCAAGCGCGATCTGGATCGTCTTGAGGACGCCCGCAAGAATGTTGCCTTCGGTGCCATCTCGGGCGCTGTTGGCACGTACAGCTCCATCGAACCGTTTGTCGAGGAGTATGTCTGCGAGCACCTGGGTCTGGTTCACGACCCGCTGTCCACGCAGGTTATCAGCCGCGACCATCACGCCTATCTCGCCGGCGTTCTCGCCACCACCGCGGCCACCTGCGAGCGCATCGCTACCGAGGTTCGCAATCTGCAGAAGACCGATACGCTCGAGGCCGAGGAGCCGTTCCGTAAGGGCCAAAAGGGCAGCTCCGCCATGCCGCACAAGCGCAACCCCATCACCATGGAGAAGGTCTGCGGTCTGTCGCGCGTCGTGAAGTCCAACGCCCAGGTTGCCTTCGATAACGTCGCCCTGTGGCACGAGCGTGACATTTCGCACTCCTCTGCCGAGCGTGTCGCCCAGGCCGACAGCTTCATCGCCCTCGACCACATGTTCCAGTGCCTCATCCGCGTTATCGACGGCCTGCAGCTGTACCCTGCCCGCATGATGGCCAACCTCAACAAGACCCGTGGTCTCATCTTCTCCTCCAAGGTGCTGCTGGCCCTCGTCGATACGGGCATCACCCGCGAGGACGCGTACGCCATTGTGCAGGAGAACGCCATGGCAACCTGGCATGAGGTACAGGATTGTGTCTCCGGCCCCACCTTTAAGGAACGTCTCGAGGCCGACCCGCGCTGCACCGTCAGTCAGGAGAAGCTCGACGAGATCTTTGATCCGTGGGACTTCCTCACCCGTATCGACACGGTCTTTGATCGTCTGGAGCAGCTGAGCTTCGAGTAGGCTGGCTTTATTCGACCGCTTGCGGATACATTTCAACCATTGGCGCCTTGCCCGTCTTGGGCGAGGCGCTTTTTTTCGTTGCTGCCGCAGGCTCCGGTAATAGAATGAAAATTCGGCTGCTGTTTTGATGAAAGGAGGCACGTGCCCAGACGTATTAAACGAGGCGCTATCGTCTCGTTTGTGCTCATACTCTTTGTTGCCGTCTGTGCGGGCGCCCTGACGTATACCGTTCGACGCACTCCTTCCTCCTCGAATGAAGCCGATAAAGATCTCCCGGTGCTCAAGATTGGCGTTACGGATAATGACCCCTATGTGTATGTCGATACCACAGGCGACTACGCCGGTATCGATGTCGATATCGCCCGCGAGGCGTGTGAGCGTGCAGGGCTCAAGCCACAGTTTGTCGATATTGACTGGAACGATCGCGACCGGCTGCTCAAAAACGGTGATATCGATTGCCTGTGGTGTGATTATTCGCCTTGTTATCGCGAGGATAAGTATTACTGGACCGAGCCGTATCTAACCCTGACGGTCTCGGTTGCCGCCAAGAAAACGAGTGGCATCAAGTCCTTGGCACATCTCGATGGAAGTAAGACCATTGCGGTGATTGCGGGTTCGGTGAGTGAACGCCGATTGCTTGCGGGGGATCTGGGGGTCTCGTCGGACGTTCAAATCAAATCATATGGCTCTGCCGAACTCTGCAAAGCCGCTCTAGCCAAAGGGTACGTTGACTGCTGGATGGCGGATGTCCAGTCGCTTGACCGACTCGTTGCTCAGCATCCCGGCGTTTACCGTGTGTTTGCCGACAATGTTATGACGGTTGACCTAGGCGTTGCGTTTGATGATGCCTATGAGGGAGAGTACGTCAAAGACCTCAATACCGCGCTGTTCGACATGGATCGAGATGGCACGATTGACCGTATTGTGGGCAATTACAAGACAGGAGCGACGACGGGCGGGCAAGGAGTAAATCCATGACAAATGATGAGCACCGCTTGTGTCGAAAGACTCTGACCGTCATAGCTGTCGGCGTTATTGTCAGCGCCGTCTTGTTAGGCCTGTTATACACGGTTGGAACCCATCGCTGTCTCGAAAAAACGCTTGGGTTTGGCCAAGAAACCATGGTGTTTTTGGAAAACGCTTGCGAAAAATATGACCGCTACGAACAGGGGAGAAAAACCGAGGCGACGCACGATTTGCTCGCCGCGGTCGAATCGTTTGCGACGTTCCTGTCCTCTGACCGCGTTGAGGTTAACGACGATCTTATCGAGCAATTTGTCCATACCGAGAACCTTTCGGGGCTGATGGTCATGGACTCCGATGGCCATATGACTGCCCACTACGACATCGATGGTCGCGATCCGCTCATGTTGTGGCGAGAGGAACTGGCCTGTTCGTCGGTCGTATCGATGTATCAAGGTTCCAAAGTGTCCTACTCAACTGTCGTTGAGCGCCGTGGTGTCGTTTTTGCCGTCTGTGCTGTCCCGTATGGCGACGGTGTTGCCCTGGCATACCGCTCATTTGTTCCCGATACGGCGGATGACTATTCATATACCATAGCCGACGTGCTTTCGAACAACACCTTCCACCAGGGCCCCACGGTGCTTGTTATGGAGGGTGCGGAGATTGTCTCGTCCAACAGCGCCGATGATGACGTGTCGCTCGCCCGACTTCTCACCAGCGCAGGAGTTGAGTGGAAAGACGACGGCCTGACGCGCATCGAATATCGAGGAGACAAATGGTACGCCGTACGTGCGGCGTACAAGGACTACCGCCTGTTTGCGCTGTATCCCAAATCTGAGGTCATGTCTGGCAGGATCACATTTGTCGCCGCTGGCATCTTGGTGTGCCTTGCGTTTTGGGTCGTGGTGCTGTTGGCTCGAAATATCGTTGACCACCGCAATTTGGTCGAAAAGGATAAACAGCTCGGCATTATCAATGCCATAAGCGCCATCTACGATTCGACTTTCCTTTTGCATCTCGACACCCTCGAGATCGAGGGGATCAATATGTCGCCGGCGATAGCGAAGATATTTGCCGAGCACAGCGAGGCATATGACTTTATGGACACGGTCTGCCGGGATATCGTGAGTCCCGAAAGCCGCGAAGCGGTTGTGGGGCTCGTAGATATAAGTACGCTTCGTGAACGTATGGAGGGCGTACCGTACCTGGCTGCCGAGGTGCGAGATTGTCGAGGTGCTTGGTACTCGCTACAGGTTGTCCCCCAGCATCGCGATGAGCAAGGCCGGCTGGAGTCGGTCGTCGTGGCGACGCACAACATATCGATGGTCAAGCATGCCGAGGAGCTGTCATATCAAGACAAACTGACGGGGCTTCGCAACCGCAACTATCTTGAATCGCGCGGAGATAGCCTGGTAAACGAGGACTTGCCCGTGAGCGTGATTATGTTGGACTGCAATTATCTCAAGCGGACCAACGACATCTATGGTCACGAGATGGGGGATGAACTGCTGCGACGGACGGCGTCCGTGCTGCGGCGGGTGGCTGGTGCGGATTATCTGCCGATGCGCCTTGGCGGCGACGAGTTTTTGCTGGTTTGCCCCCATACTGACAACGAGTCTGCGCTCGGGCTGGAACAGGATCTTCGTCTCGGTCTTGCCGCGGTAAGCGATGAGGCCCTGACGGTCAGCGCATCGATTGGCGTGGCGACCGTCGAGACGGCTGGAGATACGTTGGCCGATGTATATCGTGTCGCCGACCACAATATGTATCGGGAGAAGCGCACGGTCCACGCACAGGGTGCGGACTGCTAATCTTGCCCTCGCTCGTCCGCGCATCGTAGGATGTTGAATCGGTGCCCGCGACCATAAATCGGCGCGGGCGGGGATAATAGACTCCTGAAATATCTTTATGAGAGGGGATCTCAATGATTAGTTTTGACTACAAGCCGCAGGGTGTATGCTCTCGCAATATTCACCTCAATCTCTCTGACGATGGCAGCAAGGTGCTGGGCGTCGAGTTTACCGGCGGGTGCGACGGCAACCTCAAGGCCATCTCCAAACTGGTCGAGGGTGCTCCTTCCGATCGCGTGATTGAGGTTCTCGCTGGCAACACGTGCGGCATGAAGAAGACTTCCTGCGCCGATCAGCTTACGCGCGCCATCGAGGCCGCCCGCGCCGAGATCGCCTAATGGGTATCGCCGACCACATCAAGAATGGAATATCGCGCCGTGGCTTTGTGCTCGGCGGTGCTGCCGCGGGCGCTGCCACGGTGCTTGCCGGTTGCTCGAAAAAAACGGGCACCAGCGACGATGCCGCCGGCGAGCCGCAGGTTATCAAGGACGATTCGAAGATTGTCTCGATCACTGATGAGTACGAAGCTGTTGATATCGATCTTGAGCCCACGGCCTCGTGGACGCTGCCGCTGGGCACGCTGCTGTACTACTGCGATGGCGACTACGCCGCCGCGATGATGGCACCTGCTTCTGCCCTGCATGCCAATACGCTTGGTGTGCTCAACCTGGGCGATGGCTCGCTTACTACACTTATCGAGGATCCCGTTGAGGGAACCGGTTATGCGTTTTACGACGTTCGCGCGGGTGATGGCGTGTTCGCGTGGGTCGAGATGAACTTTGCCAATGCGTCTTGGAAACTCTATGCGCAAAACCTTGCAGGCTCCTCCCTTACCGGTAACGCTGTCGAGCTCGACCGCGGTGGCGAAAACTACGATCCGCCGCTCTTCACAGCGTATGGGTCGTCGGTCATCTGGTATAAGATGCCTTCGTCCGGCGGCAGCAAGACGAGTAACGATTCGTACTGCTACCGTCAGTCACCCAGCGAGTCCAAGCCTGAGACTATCTGGAAGTCGACGGGCCGCTTCGCATCCGCCCCGCGTGTGAGCGACGGCATCCTGACTATCTCGCCCCGCGTGCACAATGATGAGGGCGTCTATTACGGTATGACGGCGATCGACCTGACCGACGGCAACAATACGAAGCGAGCTCAGCTGGTGCTTCCTTCGTCGGTTTCGCCTTTCGAGGCCGTGTATATGGGCGACACCTTCGTGTTCTCCATTGAGGCGACGTATAACGGTGTGGGTAGCCTGGGCAATATGGGCACCTATATCGGTAACGAGGGAGGGCCATACCTCTTCCTGTCCCGCGAGCCGCTCGCATGTGCTGCCGGCAAGAAGAATAAATATCTCGTTAAGGTACAGGCATCGCATTTTCTCATCGACACCTCTGCCAAGACCTATGGCTCGCTACTGTCGCCCGACCGCGCTTTGGAATATGGCGATTATCCAGCTACGGCGGGAAAATCGGACTCATTTCTTACGTACGCCACGGTGCGCAACAGCCAGGGTATACCCGAGACGGTCACCGCGCGCCTATTCTCTCTTTAAGCTTAGAGGGGTTAAAAAGGCGCCAACAGGGGAATAAACGCGTTGTAATTGTGAGTACCGCCCGCCGAGCTGCCGCGTCATAGTGGCATCCGGCGGGCTCAGGTGCGTTAAAATGGGCTTGTTCTTAGCTGATTGAGACAGGGGGGCCGTGTTATGGCTTCAGATGCAAAAAAGATTCTGCTGGTCGAGGATGAGAAGGCAATCCGTGACGCCGTCGCTGCCTATCTCGAGCGCGAAGGCTACTGGGTTGTGGGTGTCGGCGACGGCCAGTCCGCGATCGAGGAGTTCGAGAAGCATCAGTTTGACCTGGTCGTGCTCGACCTTATGCTCCCCAAGATCCCCGGCGAGCGCGTTTGCCGCACCATTCGCGATACCTCGGATGTCCCCATCATCATGCTGACTGCCAAGGGCGAGATCGAGGACCGTATTATCGGTCTTGAGCTCGGCGCCGACGACTATCTGATTAAGCCGTTCTCGCCGCGCGAGCTTGTCGCGCGCGTTCGCGCTTTGTTCCGCCGTGCCCATCAGGCCGACGAGCCAGCCGTCGAGGTACTCGACTTCGGCGATCTGGTCATCGATATCTCGGGCCACAAGATTTTGGTCGAGGGCAAGGAAGTCGACCTGACGGCTTCCGAGTTTAAGCTGCTCACCACGCTTGCCCGTCACCCCGGTCGCGTCTACAACCGCATGGAGCTGGTCGAGAAGGTGCTCGGCTACGACTTTGAGGGCTATGAGCGCACCATCGATAGCCACGTGAAGAACCTTCGCGCCAAGCTGGGCGATGATCCCAAGAAGCCCAAGTGGCTCTACACCGTCCACGGTGTCGGCTATCGCTTCGAGGCTCCGGCCAAGACCGATAAGTCGGACGAGAAATAGGGAAATCACATATGACACCTGCGCGCTTTGAAATCGGACAAAAGCACAAGCAGGAGAGCGAGGCGGGTTCCAAGGCTAGTTGGAACACGCCTCGTTCCGATTCACGGCCAACGATGAGCTATCCCTCGCGCATGGCACTTGCTTTTGCTCTGACATCGCTCATGACGGTATTGGTGCTGGTGGGCGTGGTCTCTGTTGTGTGGGGCACGGTCTTTTCGGATTACACGCGCTCCAATATCGTCGAAATCGCAAATTCCGCTGCCGAAAAGCTTGCGACGTCGTATGAGGAAAACGGCAATTGGACTGCGGGCGAGCTACGTACGGTCGCGACATCGAGTTTGGTGTCCGACGATTTGGGTATGCAGGTCGTCAACAAGAAAGGCGTTGTCGTTTATGACGACTCATGGCCTTCGGCAAGCGCGACCGCCGATGTGCGCGAGAACGAATCGCCGTCGAGCAGCTCGAGCGGGAAAAAAGCATCGCATAGTCCGGTCTCGTCGGCTCCCACCGGCTCCGATAGCGTTGCAAACGTCGAAATCATAACGTCTTCCGGCGAGCATGTCGGACAAGTAAAGCTGTGGGCCATCGGCTCCGATGCCTTGCTCACCAAGGCAGATTCTGCGTTTAGGGAGAAGACCTTTAACGCCATGGCCCTTGCTGCGGTTGTTGCAGTTTGCATTTCGGTCGTTATCGGATCACTCGTGTCGCGCATGCTCACCAAGCCGATTCACCGTATTACCAGCACGGCCAAGCAAATTCGCGATGGCGATCTGTCTGCTCGTACGGGCTTGCGCGGCGATGACGAGATCGATCAACTGGGCGAGACATTCGATGAGATGGCCACTTCGCTCGAGAAGGATATGAAACACGAGAAACGTTTGACCTCGGACGTGGCTCACGAACTTCGTACTCCGCTTATGGCCATGCTCGCAACGGTCGAGGCCATGCAGGATGGCGTATATCCTACCGACGATGAGCACTTGGAGACTGTTGCTTCCGAGACGCGTCGCCTGGCTCGTCTGGTGCAGCAGATGCTCGACCTGTCGCGCATGGAAAACAGCACGGCTCCGCTCAACCTTGAGCCGGTGGACATGGTTCCTTTCGTGCGTTCCATCGTCAATGCCCAGGAGCGCCTGTTTGTCGACCGCGATCTGCGCTTGCGCTTTGCTGACGAGACCCAAGGTCACGACGATGTCGTCGAAGCCGATCCCGACATGATCACACAATGCGTCATCAATCTCATGAGCAACGCCATGCGCTACACCCCCGAGGGCGGTTGGGTCGTGGTGTCGGTGCTCAGTGACCGCAAACACGTCAGCATTGCCGTTTCTGATACCGGCATCGGTATTGCCAAGGATGACTTGTCGCGCATCTTCGGCCGTTTTTGGCGCGCCGATGCCAGCCGTGCCCGTGAGGCGGGCGGTCTGGGCGTGGGCCTCGCCGTGACTAAACAGATCGTCGAGCGCCATCACGGCTACATATCCGTGGAGTCGGAGCTTGGAAAGGGTACGACTTTTACGATTCATCTGCCTCGCGAGCACACGGCGGACGCGGCATCTACTACAATGGAGCACTAGCTTTTCGCTATTCGGTGAAGGAGGGGTTTCGTCCCTGCCGCTCCGAGTTTGCGAAAACGTGCGGGAAAGAACCCGCATTACTGTCGTATTTTGGTAAGGAGTGACTCACGTGACAACGATGGAGCGTCGTCCGGATTCCCGTGGCAAGGTTCGTGATATCTACGATGCCGGTGAAAACCTGCTGATGGTCGCCACCGACCGCATTTCTGCGTTCGACTTCATTCTTCCCGACGAGATTCCGTTTAAGGGAGAGGTGCTCAACCGCATCTCGGCATTCTGGTTCGATAAGTTTGCCGACATCGTTCCCAACCACCTCGTTTCCATCGACCCGGCGGATTTCCCCGAGGAGTTTGCCGAGTATCGTGACTACCTCGCCGGCCGCGCCATGCTGGTTAAGAAGGCCCAGACGATTCCTATCGAGTGCATCGTCCGCGGCTATCTGACCGGTTCGGGCAAGAAGACCTACGACGAGAACGGCACCGTCTGCGGCATCCAGCTGCCTGAGGGCCTGACCGAGGCTTCCAAGCTTCCCGAGCCGCTGTTCACGCCGTCCACGAAGGCCGAGATCGGTGACCACGACGAGAACATCTCGTTCGAGCGTTGCTGCGAGATCGTGGGCGAGGACATCGCCACGCAGATTCGCGACCTTTCCCTCAAGATCTACAAGGCTGCCGCCGAGTATGCAGCGACCCGTGGCATCATCATTGCCGACACCAAGTTCGAGTTCGGTGTCATCGATGGCAAGGTCACGCTGATCGACGAGTGCCTCACGCCTGACTCCAGCCGTTTCTGGCCTGCCGCCAGCTACGAGGAGGGCAAGATTCAGCCCAGCTACGACAAGCAATTCGTCCGCAATTGGCTCAAAGCCAACTGGGATATGACGGGGGAGACCCCGCACCTGCCCGCCGAGGTCATCAATGGCACGTCCGAGCGCTATCGCGAGGCCTTCCAGATCATCACGGGCTCCCAGTTCACAAGCATGAAGGAGAACGCATAAGTGAGTACCCGTAGCGCCACGAACAAGCGCACGCAATCCCACGAGGTTACCGGGGTTGCGCGCAAGTCCGCTGCATCCGCCAAGCCCGCCCGTCAGGCAGCGAGCTCTGTCCGCGTCGTGCCGGCTTCGTCTAAGGCACGCCGCAAAGAGCTCGAGAAGGGCGAGAACCTCGAGGGCCTCTCTAAAGAGGAGAAGCGCGCCCGCAAGGCTAAGCAGCGCGCCAAGGAGGACCGCATCTACACGGTGTCGAATATCCTTCTCAAGCAGGATGAGGACTACACCAAGCGCCGCCGCATCTGGTGGGCCGTGCTCACTATCGGCATGGTGCTCGTCGTGGCCATTTGGGCTTCGCTGTACTTCGCTCCCGCTGGCATGGTGTCCAGCCCCGTCCAGATGGTCGGCATCGTTTTGTCCTACGTCGTCATTTTGGGTGACTTTATCTACGACTTCGTTCGTATTCGTCCCCTGCGCAACATGTACCGCACGCAGGCCGAGGGCATGTCCGAGAACAAGCTCAACGCCCTTATCGAGCGCTCGGCTGCCGAGGAGGACAAGAAGGACTCCAAGAAGAAGTAGCATTTGCATGCATACTTATCGCTAAGATATAAGGCGCGTCGTTTTTGCGGCGCGCCTTTTTACTGTTCTATAGATAGATGGAGTGGCACATGATTCGAGCTGCCCTGACGGTCGAAGAGGCTCTGGAGGGCATGAAGGCCCTAGAGCCCAAGATTAAAAACTATGCGCGCCTGGTTGTCCGCAAGGGCGTAAACGTCAAGCCCGGCCAGGAGGTTGTCGTTCAGTCTCCGGTCGAGTGCGCGCCGTTTGCGCGCGTGGTGGTCGCGGAGGCCTATGCCTCCGGTGCCGGTCACGTGACGGTTATTTGGGCCGATGACGCCGTGACGAGGCTCACGTACGAGCATGTCGAGAAAAGCTATTTTGAGCAGACGCCCGAGTGGAAGCGCCTGCAGCTTGATTCACTGGCCCAGGATGGTGCCTGCTTTATCTTTATCGAGGGTGCGGACCCTGCCGCCCTTAAGGGCATCGATCCCGCTAAGCCTGCTGCAGCTTCTAAGGCAAGGAACACGCAGTGCAAGGTCTTCCGTCGCGGACTGGACTACAACATCAACCCGTGGTGCATCGCCGGCGCTCCGGTCGTGGCTTGGGCGCGCGAGGTGTTCCCGGGAGACGCCGACGAGGTTGCAATCTATAAGCTGTGGAATGCGATTCTGCACACCGCTCGCGCCGATGGCCAGGACCCAGAGAGCGACTGGGAGCTCCATGACGCCGCATTCGAAAAGAACCTGCGTTTCCTGAACGACAATCGTTTCGACTGCCTGCATTACACCGCGGCAAATGGAACCGATCTGATGATTGGCATGGCGAAGGGTCACGAGTGGGCCGGCGGCAAGGGCAAGACGCCCGATGGGCACCCCTTCTTCCCCAACATTCCCACCGAGGAAGTCTTCACTTCGCCCGATCGCATGCGCGCCGACGGTATCGTGTATTCGGCTATGCCGCTCATTCACCACGGTAACAAGGTTGACGATTTTTGGATTAAGTTCGAGGCGGGCCGCGTAGTGGACTACGATGCCCGCGTGGGCAAGGCGACGCTTGCGAGCATTATTGACACCGATGAAGGTGCCGCTCATCTGGGTGAGGTCGCGCTTATCTCCAAGAACACGCCGATCCGCGAAAGTGGCGTTTTATTCTATGACACGCTCTATGATGAGAACGCCAGCTGCCATCTCGCGCTGGGTGTCGGTTTCCCCGAATGCATCGAGGGTGGGTATGACATGTCCAAGGAGGAGCTCCTGGAGCATGGCGTTAACGTCTCGAGCACGCACGTCGATTTTATGATCGGCACGGACGACATCGATATTACGGGCATTACGCCTGATGGACGTGAAGTTGTGATTTTCCAGAACGGCCAATGGAGTTGGGAATAGTCCCAGACCGTGGTACAATGCCACCCGCGGGCCGTTAGCTCAGCTGGCAGAGCAGGGGACTTTTAATCCCAAGGTCCAGGGTTCGAACCCCTGACGGCCCACCATAGTTTGCGCAGGTCAGAGACGGTGTTGTCTCTGACCTTTTTCTTTGCGTACCCCGCGAGTACCCAAAACGGTACCCCTCAAATCACGTGGATTCCACAATTCTGGGCTGTCCGTAGAGGGGCATAGCGTCCCGATGGTCGGATGGATGGATCGTTGTTGATGTGTCCGTCCATCCGTCTGTGAGGGCCGAGAACGGTCCGAGTGGATGCGAGCGTTCTGCGCGCTTTCGATAGCCGTAGGGGCTCCTTGGGTAGCCCCAGGCTGTCGAAAGGGCGTTGAACGCGAGCTTCGGGCGCAGGTATGCCGGTGTGGCGTAATGAGCGGTCGTTGATGCACTGAAGCCCTATATCTATTACTTTTTTATTTATATATAAATGGAATGTAACCTGACGTTACACCTACGGCGCTTCTATCTGCGGTTCGAGACGCTTGAATGCCCCCTTTTGAAGGGTGGGTTAAATGTAACCTCAAGTTACACATGTGTAACCTGAAGTTACAGGAAGTGTAACCTCAGGTTACAGAAGGTGTAACGTGACGTTACAGGCTGGTGTAACGTCACGTTGCACCTTAACCCACCCTTTTGAACGCTGAAAAAGCCGTCCCGCATCTATTGCGGGACGGCTATCTAGTCGTTCCAGCCCATGGACTTGGCGGTATCGAGGATGGCTGCATATCGGAGTTGCAGTATGCCATCAACCGAGTCGATGAGATGCCTAGACTTTAACGCTTTTCGTGCCTTGCAGACGCTTGGTCGGGCGGCGTTAAAAAAATCAGCTAGTTCGACGTCGGTTTTCTTCAAGCCGCAAACTGCGTAGCCCTTGCGAGAGCCGATACGCTCATATCGCCGTATTTCTAGCAGCAGCTGAAGCTCAAGCTTGCCCTTCGCGGCGAGATATAGCCATCGATCGCTTTTATCGGCACATAACCGTGATCTGGCGGCTTCCTCAGCTTCCGTTGTGGCTGCGCAGATTTGTGGCGGTTCAACGCCGCTGAGCTGTGCGAACCGTTCACGTGATATAGTATTTTCAATGCTAATCGCATCCTGAGTGATGCTTGGTGCCGTTGGAATCATCACTTCCAACGGCACTTCTTTTTTCGGGGGATCATCCGTCACCGTCATCCCCTCCGTTTCTTCTTAGGCCGCCCGCCACGGGTGCCACCGACAATCATTTTTCCATACCGAACCATCGCGTCATCGACAGCGGGCAGGTAGAGCCATTCGTTATCGGTTAAGGTTGCGAGCCCTGCCGCGATCAGTGCGTTAACATGCTCGGCTGCGACAGTCGACTGACCGCGCGTTCCATATAGTTGTTTTGCAAGTATCGCGTAGTCGAGTTTCAACACGTGCCCCGTAGCCGTTGATGCGAGCGAGCACAGCGCGAGCCAGACACCCATGTCGGCGTATGCACGGCTGCCGCGAGCGGCATGCAGGCGCCTGAACTCTTCCGCGGTCGTTATTGGCAAGTTAATGCGCATGAGTGGTAATTGCACATTCCATGCGGCCTTGATGGCCTCATCATCACTAATTATGCGCCCCATTAAGCCGCGCCCTTGTCCCGCAAACCGCAGACCGCAAGCAGGTCATCGCGGTTGAGTTTCCAGCGCCGTCCGATTTGGACGGCTCGAATCTCACCGCGATCAGCCATCCTTAGCAGGTGTTTTGAACTGATGCCGATTGCGGCTTCTGCCGTGGTCGGCGTAATGAGAAGTGGGAGGGTGTCGTATTCTCCCGCCCGAAACCGCTCCAAAATTGCTTCTTCAGATTTATGCATGATTGGTTCCTTTCTGGCCAGCTCGGGGCCGATAAAGACTGGACGGCTTTTACCGCTAAAACAAGGCTATAACGGCTGTTGATCCCGTGCACATCCATTTGGTGCCACAGGGTGACAAACGGTGGCAATTTCGAGCGGCGGGGTATTCCGCTCTACCTAACCGCGCTTTCTAGAACGTGGGTTTCGCCCCGCGGGGCGCCGGGTTTTAGGGCAGAGCCCTAACAAGCGCCGAACCGTAGGTTTCGGCGTGTACGCGGACGGGCAAAACGCAGTTTTGTACGGCAGCGTACGACTCTTGCGTATTTCAAAAAAACTACCCTTACGGCCATTTCGCCCGACTTCATATGTCCCGCTCCAAACGGTGGGTTTCCGTGCTCGGGCCCGCCTTTCGCCTCCGCCGAAAGGCGGGCCTTATGAGGAATCGTCTAGGGATGCTTTTTCAAGGTTGGCAAGCATCCAACCCATGACCTTGTCCTCATCCATTTCGAGGTAGATCCGACAACCTTCCTCGCCCCTGTTGCGATAGGGCTTTGAGCGCCTGACGACATAGCCTGCCCTCTCCAGATGGTCTGCCAAACAGCCGACCTCAGCGGTTTCGCCGCTTATCCTGAATTCGAGCATGTTTCACCTCCGTCTCATTGTCTGTATAGTCCGAATAGTCTCTATAAGAAACAGCTGTCTAGCTGGTCTTTTGTTCAAATCAGAGATGTTTTATGGCTTTAGAATTGAACGTCTGGAACCGATGGACGGCCCTTGTTATTGCGAGCCAAAATTCGGCATCTGAGCCCCGTGTAGCCCTATTCCCCAGCTGCCCGCAGTTCCAGGATTTCAGCCGTGGGCGGTGTCGCCGTCATCGTTGCCGCCACGGCATCCATTGCCGTTCGCTTCGCCTGGGCGTTTACGCCCGTGTAGATGTTCAGCGTCATGGCGGCGTTGGCGTGTCCCAGGAGCGAGGACACGGACTTGATATCCGTCCCCGCGAGGATCGCCGCGGTAGCGAACGTGTGGCGCAGGTCGTGGAACTTGGGCGGCTCGCCCTCCGAGCCCACCAGCCCCAGCTGCCGAACCGTGACGGCCCAGTGACGCGACAGGCGCTCAGGGGCCATGAACTCTCCGTCAGGACCGCCCAACACGAACATCGACTGCTCGAACGGCACGCCCGCCTTAAAGCACTCGGCTCGCGCGGCGGTCAGGCGGCGAGTAAGGATCCCCGCGACTTCATCGGGCATGGGAATGCTCCTGCGACTCCCGCCGTTTTTCGGCTCTTTCTCGTAGTGTCCGTTCTCCCCAAAGCCGATAGATGCCTTGACGTGCAGCATCTTCTGGCCGAAGTCAACGTTACGCCACCGTAGCGCAAGAAGCTCGCCGCGCCGCATGCCCGTAAGCAGGGCGAGGTAGATGCCGACGTTCTCGGGGCAGTCTCGCGCGATGGAGAGGAACGTGAGCAGCCGTCCTCGCTCGCGCTCGTCCAGCGCGTTAGGCTCACGGTGGCGGGCTTTAGGCACACGCACGCAGTCCACGGGGGAGTAGTCGATCACGCGGAGCCTGCCGACAGCATCGCGGTATGCGGCTTTGAGCAGCGTCACGCTCTTGCGAATGGTGGACGGCTTGTAGCCTTCCTCAACGGCCCAGTTGATCCAGTTCTGAGCTGCGGTTACGTCCAAAGAGTCGAATTCGATGCCGCCGATCTTGCGTTCAACGAGTCGCGCGGCACCGCGGTAGTCGTAGACGGTCGAGGACTCAATCGAGCCGGATGCGCTGAGCATGTCGATATAGCCGTCTAGCAGGTCTTTTACCGTTTTGTGTGCCATGCTGCCGAGTTTGAGCTTCTTTTGCGCGAGGTCCTCCATCTCCTCGCGCCATTCCCTCAGCTCGGTCTGGGCTGCCCGTTTCGATTTAGAAGCCATGACCTTGCTGACCTGCCCATATGTACCGTCCTGCTTCTTAAACTTGAGCCGTCCGCGCCATCCGTCGTTGCGATACGGCAATAAGCAAGACGAGGTGTAGTAGCGCTTTGGCTTCATCGATACCCCACAATCGCGGTGTGTACCCGCTGCGTACCGCGCGGAGTACCCGTGTTGAATAAACCCGCTCAGGCCGCGCAGTCCGTCTAGTCGAACGAAACCGCAGGTCAGAGTGGGTGTACGGTATCACTGCTCAAGAGCTAAAGCAAACGGGAATTCGCTTTTAATCCCAAGGCGCGAAGCGCCGCAGCGGCCGCCTGCGGAGCAGGCTGGACCCCTGACGGCCCACCATAGAAAAGAAAAGCGACTGGCGGATGCCGGCCGCTTTTTTGTTGCCGCGACACGGGTTCGAACCCGAACTTCTCTATATATAAGAACGCTTGGCGAACAAAACCCGCCTTTTACCGACGGGAAACAAATAGCTCATGCTTTTGGAGTAAAGTGGCGCTCCAGAGATGACCGATGCCTTAACACCTATAAACCAGCTGGTCATCGCCAATATCAGAAGCTGCTGCTTCGAATGCGGCCTCAGTGAAGCAACTGAGGGTTCTATTCATTTGTGAACAAAATATGGAGTGCGCGATTCCCGCCCCCGGCGCCCCTC